>JAEEGL015411711.1_pt1 | contig 48396 bp, 34 predicted proteins | sample 9134231 | NCBI WGS metagenome assembly JAEEGL01 (sample SAMN16246548, study PRJNA631951) | gut metagenome | biome: gut microbiome; feature: rumen; material: fiber-attached | host: Bos | place: Iran: Karaj | collected 2018-10 | reverse complement strand
GGTCGTAAACCTATGACTTACGAGTTTAATTCCCGAGAATAAACTCGTAAAACCCGAGAATAAACTCGTAAAACCCGAGAATAAAAACGCGAAACCCGAGAATAAAACAAAAAACATCCTGCATACCCTGCAGCAGGGTATGCAGGATGTTTTTCAGTTAAGAACAGAAATAATGATAGCAACGAGCCCTTGTCAACTACCCAGAATCCACTTATTCACCAAGGGCAGGACACACAAAACAAACCCTTCACCACATTCTCCTGATACACAGACGTATACACCAAAAGTGAAGGATTAAACCCAAACGCAGTCTCTTGTGCTAACGACCGATTTCCTCTATAAATAGCAGCTTTTTATTCTACTGGTGTAAAGGAAATGCTTTATATGGGTTTGGGTTAAACAGTGTGACCGGTTAATAACAGAACAGAAAGATTCTCTGATTTTGCTATTTCGAACTCTTTTATAGCAGGCTCTTGATGCTGTTTGCCTCCTAATGATTTGAAGAGGGTCATCCACTGCCTTGGGAGTTTTCTTTGGAGTGGTTACCAACTTTGGGACAAACAATATGCTCCTCGTTGAGCATGGCAATCATGTAGAGCACCTTGGCATCGGGCGTTGACTGCTGAATACATCACCCATCAGCACGTACTAACTCCTTACCTTTTAACCTTATCGTTTACTTTTTCTTTGAAGAACAGAAGCTTTTTGTCTATGACTCTTTCTTCTTCAGTTTTTATAGTCTCTGATGTTATCATAGAAACCATTTCTTCTGCTTTCTCATACTTGCCCATAATATACAAAGCCCGCCCCTTGATGAACATGGCTTCCGGGCAAGCTTTTCTGCTAAGCACTAAGTCGGCGTAGCCCACAGCCTCTTCATAACGGTTGCCATACAGGCAGAACACCGCATTCAGAAAGTAAGAAGTCATGCTACATTCTTTCAGCAACGGCATGTCTATGGTCTGTCCCATCAGGTTTTCATCGTCTTGCATCACGTCAAACATCTTCTTAGCCAATAAAGCTGCGTTGCGATAGTCCCTCTTTGTTGTCTTTGCCTTCACCTGCTTTAGACAAGCCAGTGCCGCCTTGTCGTAGTCTTTGGCAGCGAGGTGTCTATAAAACGCCTTTCCCATTGCCAACTCATCTTTTATGGTTTTCGTGTCATTGAACGAATTGGCAAATACTTTTACGTCAGGACTGACAATAACGTGATGCGGCCGGATTGGGTAGCTCAATGTCAATCCTTCAAGCGAGCGCATGCGACTGATGGCCACGTAAGCTTGTCCTGCCGCAAAGGTTCCACGAGACAAATCCAAGTGCATGCGGTCAAAGGTCATACCCTGTGACTTGTGTATGGAGATGGCCCATGCCAGTTTCAATGGGTATTGCGCAAAACTCCCCACCACTTTCGCTTCTATATGGTGAGTTTCAGGGTTATACACCCGTTCCTCGCTCTCCCATGTTACTGGCTCTACACTTATCTCCGCACCATTCTCACATTTGACCTTGATGGCTTTTTCCTCCAATTCCACAACCTTTGCTATAGTGCCGTTCACATATCTGTGCTGTACGTCATTCCTGCAAAAGATAACTTGCGCACCGACTTTCAGTTTGAGTTGCTGTGGAACGATGAAATCCTTGATGTCACCTTCCACCATTCCCTCATAACAAAACTCTTCGCTGTCGATTTCTGCCAGCCTTTTCTCATTGATGTTTTCGGCAATCTTTACGTATGGGGCCAACGTAATGGAATAGTCGCCCTTTTCCTTCTCCTTACAGACATGGCTGTTTAGCAAGGCTAAGTCTGCCTCATTCACTTCGCCGGTACGCATCCTGTTCAAAATATCCAGAAATATTATATCATTCTGTCGGTACACCTTCTTGAACTCAATGTTTGGCAGGTTCATCCGCTTTAGCACATGGGCCTTATAGAAATAAGGAACACCTGCACCATAGAAATATTGCAGCATCTCCTTGTCTGCCTCATTCTTTCCTACTACTGGCGGAAGTTGGAACAAATCACCCACAAATACAATCTGTTTTCCGCCAAACGGCAGATTGCTTTTCATCACTTGGCGAAGGCATCTGTCCATCCCGTCCACCATGTCGCTTCTCACCATTGAAGCCTCGTCCACGATAATTGTGTCCACTATCTTCGCCAAGTCGCGATTCTCTTGCGAGAATCTCATTACGGTACGTGGCCCAATCACTGACAGAGGAAAACCAAAGAACGAGTGTATCGTCTGTCCTCCCGCATTGATGGCGGCAATGCCCGTCGGTGTCAACACTAAGAAATTCTTGTCAATCTCCTTTAAAATCCTTTTGATGAAGGTCGTCTTGCCAGTGCCAGCCTTACCCGTTATGAACAGGCTAACGTTAGTATTGGCTACAAGATCAAATGCCTGTTGCTGCTCCTTGTTAAGCTTGTCTCCTGAGAAGTCTGTATGTGCCATTGCCACGTTATTTCTTTTGTTCGTGTGCAAAGGTACCGACTTGATGTGCAGTGATACTTCACAAGAAACAGGAAATGGTAAAATCACTCATTTTTTTGCTATCATTGGTATTGTTTAGTTGATACCAACCACATTTATTAGCGCAAGTTCTTCTTTCTCATTAGGGATTATATTATCTTCTTGCTGTCTGTCATAGTCTCAATCTTGTTTTTGCCAATTAGCCAAATTCTGTTGCTTGTTCATATGCATTGCTAAGTATGGTATAAACCAAGAAATAAGTTCAATTATGGCATAAAGTAAAGATTTTATTATCAATGTGTCTTTGTTTTCTGAAACAAATTGATGCACACCATATCGAATGTCACGTTTATGTGAACCATCTTGTACCATCATCACGACATGTCCCATCAGTAGGTGAAGTGCTTTGGGCAACACTTCTTTATTAAGTTTATATTTCTCTTCTTTTACTTCCACTTCTTTTAAACATAAAAAACGACTAAAATCATTGAGTGAGATCCCTTCGGGAGCGATCCCGAAATGAGTTGCTACTGCTTTCATATTTTCAAAAATCTCTGAACGGAACTGGTTGAAACACCTTTCAGTACCAGCAAGAGAACCTTCTCGGCTTTGTATAAGCAACTCTCTAATTAAGTCATGTGATTTAGCATTGCATTGCTTGTCAAATATCTGAAAATAATTCAGTTCTTTTTTATATTGATTATCTATTTGAAACTCTGCACTATTATAATTGTCAACATCATTCTTTATTCTGTCAAGCAATGGTAGTAGGCCATTGCTTTTAAAGAATATGGCATCATTATCTTTGAAATAGCTCAACTCATCTTCGTCAACAAGGTCAGACAAATCAACTCGCTGGGTGTAGAGGTAGAATGGCACATGCTTGTATTCGCCTATCAGTCTCATAGAATTTCTAAGACCAGAAAGATCCCTTTCGTCTGAGGGAGTAAACCTTTTTGCTGTAAAGTTAGCATCGACAATAACTGCATCAATGCGATGATTGACGTTTCTCAACTTCTCTTCTAACATGGCAGCATTATTGCATTTTATGACCTCAACATGCTGCTTAGAAAGCAATGCCTTGCTGTTTTCATCCAGCAAAGCATCGATTTCATCATCAGCCCATATAATCCGATATATCTTATCCATAGGAAATAAAAATTGAATTACAACACAAAAGGAACGGTAATCATGAATGTTGTCCACCATTCATCTTTTTCCTCAGATGAAACCGCTTCACTTATAAAGTCAAGAGTACCATCCATAGAGGAAACGATCTTGTACACATGACTTCCACCAAGTCCTGAGCGACCTGTATCAGTACCGAACTTTCCAGAGGTAATGTAATCGTCAATGCTAAAGTCTTTCGGCATCGGCTTTCCATTATTGCCTACAGCTATAATGACAACGCGCTTATTACCAAGCGTTGTCTGGTCAAGACGTATCTTGACTTTGTTGTCTGGAGATTTTGTTTTATGGAATCCATGCCTATTTGCATTGTCCAATAAACAATCCATCATAATAGCGAGGGCAGTCTCGTTGGCAAGAATAGTATTCTCCACTTCAAAATCGCCATCACAATAGAATTCGATAGAGAAGGTTTTGGAACCATAGCTTTCCCATCCTCGTATGTATCGTTCCATAAAATCAACAATGTTTACCTTAGATTTTGGGTAATCATTGAAATTGGCACCATTCATCTCTATCAGACGTTTGATATACCCGAAGTTGTCTCGGATATAGCTAATCCTCGATTTACATTCATCATCTACATCCTGCGAAAGAAGATCCAGCGCATTATTGATGCGGATATAGGGAGTACCCAACATGTGGATCAGATCAGAAGAAGTCTTCTTAAGCATTTTCCGCTCTTTCGATGCCACAATATCATCAAGGTATTTTTCCTCAGCCTTGAATGCTGTTATCTTCTCCCTCTGCTGTGGCAAAGAAGGGATCTCGATTCCTAAAGAAGCTCCAGGGGTTTCACTCATTTCAGTTAGAAAACAATCCTCCATCGTGTGTTGGATAATTTCCCCATCATTGTCAAGATTGACGTAAAAATAAAGTGAATAATCGCGACGATTGAGCAACTGCTCCCAAAACCCTTGTCTGCACAGGAAGAACACAGACTCGGGTAGCAGCCTACTGAAATCAAGGTTAAATACCAAAAAGCCTTTACGCACATACTTGCCATCAGCAGTTTTGTCGAAACGTGCTGCAGGAACAAAGACAGGGTTATCCTGATTAGCTATCACATAGGCCATACGGGGATTCTTCATGTCCAATACAAGTGCCCTTCTATCCACTTTATGGAAGGCTTCGTCGTTAACGATCCCATCAGAGAGTTCTGACGGAATTACACAGATCGAATCCCAGTCCTTTGCAAAGTTGTCAGCGGTGAACACCTTACCTTTTGTCTCACCAAACTTCTCAAATTTAATCACACTCAGGCTACTGCGAAGATTACTCATAACAATCAAAAATTAAAAATTAAACTTTATTTCGTTTGAAAAGGTACCAGCCTTACCTGTAAATAGGCAAGTATTAGTGTTAACCACCAAGTAAAATGCTTTCTGCTGTTCGACATTGTTCTTGTCACATTGATTGTTTCCATTTGTCATACAGTCGTAATCTGGTTTCTGGCTGCAAAATTATGCCTCTGTTGTGCAGTCATTCTTCACACCAAAATATTTTTGATACATTTTCGCGATTTTCTCTTTAATTTCCTCTCTAAGTGAGTCAGGAGAGAGCACTTCGACATCTACGCCGAACCAAATGAGTTCTGAAATCAATTCTTTGTTCGGAATGACATCTAAGGTAACGATACCCTCGGCTTCGTTTTCCACATACTGCGAATGATGGATAGGTTTCGAAATGACATACGGCAAACGACTTGGAGAGAATTTCAACCGAATATGTGCTACTTCTTTGTCCTTCTCAATCGACACACCGATGATGTCACGGAAGTAGGCTTCGAAGTCGAAATCAAGATTCCGTTTAAATGGCACATCAGCAAAAGTAACATGCTCTATCCTGTCTAAGGCAACAATGGATAAGTCTTCAAAGTCTGGATTAAACCCAAGCAAGAACCACCTATTATTATGTTGTTTCAGGTAATAGGGGTGAATAGTCCACTGAAGCGCATCTTTGCTAAATGGATGGTAGGTGATAATAACAGGCTGGCGCTTTATGACACAGTCAATAAGCGTAGATAGATGGCGCAGCCCCTGCATATCGCGGTTCTGTTCAAAGCCGATGCAGTTTGCCTCAGAACCTTTCACCCCAAATCGCAAACGAAGGTTTAGAAGCAAGTCGTCTATCCAGTTGTACATCGGAATTCCCTGCAATCTTGACAGCGAAGTAATCAGCATTTCCAACTGCTCAATCTCCATTTCAGTAACGGGCACTTCCATAATAGAGAAGTCGCGTGAATACTTCAAGTACTTACGTTTCCCATCCTGAATAGAAACGATAGGTGCCTCCCAACCGTCACGGCTTTTCATAAAGTCGATGTCGGCATATAGTTGCCGCTTGGATATGGCTTTGATGCCCGCATCTTCTAGGGCATCATTCACTTTCTCCAAAAGTTCATCAATATAATATCGATGATACTTGTCGCTGAAACATTTGTCCAGCAGTTTGTATCTTAGCAATGCTTTTCTGTTGTCAGGCATAATGATTAAACTTTGATTACTGCAAGGAAATCGCCATTGGGAACGGTTGAGTTATATCCTACGTTTTCGAGCCATGACTAAATGAGCAAGCCTCACTATATAGTCGAACGCACGGAAATGGTCGGTCATTTCGGTACACTCTAGCAACGAGCGCTCCACGGGAATCATTGCCGTGCCCTTTTCGTGCAGGATTCTCGTGTCATCGATAGTAAACGAGTTACCCTCGATAGCACTGGAGTGTGTAGAGAACAGGATCTCATTATATTCCATCCACTGCTCCCGTCCCCTTTTGTCAGCCACTTTCCGCTGCCATTCCTTCCGGACGCTCTCGTATTCCTCTATCTCCTTTTTAAACATCGGTGCAAAGACACGTTTTTTATTGTTGGCGATAATCCCACCCAATCTCGGCAGATCCGTAGCAGCGGTGGTGGGCAGCATCGTAGATGACACAGAACTGGCCGGGAGCCACGCCGTGGATGGGTTCGTCGGAATGGACGATGAAAGAAGTGTTGCCACCCCCTGCGGCTCCCGAGGGGACTTCTGTAGTGACGGGCTCCAGGTAACCGTGGTGGAACTCTGGGGTGTGGCGGATCTTGAAGGTGATTCCTTGTCCGGCAATGTCAGAGGCGGTGGTGGGCGGCATCACACCATTGATGCTGTGGAAGGCGCGGATGAGGAATGTCTGGCGATAGGCAGTGGCGGGGTCGTAGCCGTGGGAGACGTAGAGGATGTTGTTCGCCACGTCCTTACGGACGATGAACCAGGGGCCGCCGCCGAAGCCGAGGCCCTTGCGCTGGCCGATGGTGTAGAACCAGTGGCCGCGGTGACGGCCTATCAGTCGGCCGGTCTCTAGTTCCACCACGTCGCCAGGCATGTCACCGAGATAACGGCGGATATACTCCGTATAGTCAATCTTGCCAAGGAAACAGATGCCCTGCGAGTCGCGACGGTGGGCACTGACGAGGTGCTCGCGCTCAGCAATCTGGCGTACCTCGTCCTTCATGTAGTGGCCGATGGGGAACAGTGCCTTCTCCAACTGCCAGTCGTAGATCTGTGCCAGGAAGTCGGTCTGGTCCTTCACAGGGTCGGGGCTGGTGCAAAGCCATTTTAATTTACTATTTGACGATTTACTATTTACTATTTTTTCTTCCTTTGACGATTCACGATTGACTATTTTCCCTTCCGCTGACGATTCGCGATAGACTATTTCTTCCTCCGCTGACGATTCACGATAGACTATTTCTTCTTCCGTCTGCGCATAGTGGCCCGTGGCGATGAGGTCGTAGTCGTGGCCGCGCTTCTCGTGGAAAGCACCGAACTTGATGAGGCGGTTGCACATCACGTCGGGGTTGGGCGTCTCTCCCTCGCGTACCTTATTTATAGTATAGGCGGTGACGCGGTCCCAGTAGTCACGGTGGCAGTCGACCACTTCCAGCGGGCAGCCGTACTTACGGGCCACGGCGGTGGCCATCTCCATGTCCTCCTCCATCGAGCAGTCCCACTCCTCTTTTTCGTCGGCGCCTATCTTAATATAGAAGCAGTCGGGGGTGAGACCCTGTCGTACCAGTTCATAGACCACCACCGAGCTGTCGACGCCGCCCGACAGCAGTACTGCAATGCGCTTATCTTTTAAATCTGTTCCGTTCATTTCAGTTCAATCATAACGTTGCCAAAGTGCGCTGCAAAGGTACAAAAGAATTTTGAATTATGCGTGTTGATGGTTGACTTTTTTGCGAGAAGTACTTAGGCGGCGGCAATCCCTAAATTGAAAAGATTGTTAAATGTTTGGCCAATTATTTGGTGGAATGAAAAGAAAGACGTACTTTTGCGATATCATTTTGATATCATTTTAATAACAACGATTATGGAAACGAAAGAGAGAGTATTCGAAGGAACAGTACTGAATGGTTTTCTGATGCTGTTTGTGAACTTGGCTGTATTGGTGCTGAGCATTGTCGGCATCGTCTATGGGATCATCATGCTCGACAAGGGCGTGGATGGTGGCGGTTGGCTGCTCGGTGGCAGCTGCCTGTTGCTGCTGCTGAACTTCATCTGCTGGTGTGGCTTTATGATGCTGGAACCCAACGAGGCCCGCGTGCTGACATGGTTCGGTAAGTATGCTGGCACGTTCACTAACACGGGCTACTACTGGGTGAACCCGTTCTATTCAGCAAAGAAGGTGTCGCTGCGCGCCCGTAACCTGGATGCCGAGCCCATCAAGGTGAACGACAAGACGGGTAACCCCGTGATGATCGGCCTGGTGCTGGTGTGGAAACTGAAGGACACGTACAAGGCCATGTTCGAGGTGGACTCGCAGACAATGGCACAGAGTACGGCCGCTGGAAAGAGTGAGGTGGCTGTGGGCACGTCGACAGTGAACATCATGAACGCCTTGGAGAACTTCGTCCGCGTACAGAGTGACGCTGCCCTGCGACAGGTGGCCGGACAGTATGCCTACGACGATGAGGACAACCGCCACAACGAGCTGACACTGCGCTCGGGAGGCGAAGAGATTAACGACCAGCTGGAACAGAAACTCGACGAGCGCCTGGCACTGGCTGGCATCGAGGTGGTGGAGGCCCGCATCAACTACCTCGCCTACGCTCCGGAGATCGCTGCCGTGATGCTGCGCCGCCAACAGGCCTCGGCAATCATCACCGCTCGAGAGAAGATCGTGGAGGGCGCCGTGAGCATGGTAAAGATGGCTTTGGACAAACTATCGAACGAGCAGATAGTGGAGCTGGATGATGACAAGAAGGCTGCCATGGTGAGTAACCTTCTGGTCGTGCTCTGCGGGGATGACTCGGCACAGCCCGTCGTGAACACAGGAACGCTGAACCATTAGACAGAGTAGTGTTTTTTAAGACACAGTAAAGTGTGTTTTTTTAAGACACAGTAACATAGTAACAAATAGTAACAGGTTGTTTTTTAAGACACAGTAACATAGTAACAAATAGTAACAAATATTATTTGAGTAACAGATTTTGTTTGAGTAACAAATATTATTTGAGTAACAGATTTTGTTTGAGTGACAATTTATTTAGGAATGGATGATGGATGTAGAATTGATGATACCAACGCTGATGGAGTGTGCTAAACGTATCAGGCGGCAATTGGGGCCAGGCTATCTGGAGAGTGTGTACAAGAACGCGATGGTGATAGAACTGAAGAAATGTGGACTGGGCTATGAGTTAGAACGCCCCATCGACGTGTTCTATGACCAACAGATTGTGGGAAAGTTCAAGGCAGACATCATCGTTGAAGACCAAGTCATTCTGGAAATGAAGGCCGTGAGCGACCTACACTTGGCTCATGAGATTCAACTGGTGAACTACCTCACAGCTACCGGCATCGACAATGGCCTCATCATCAACTTCGGCTCCGACTCCCTGCAGTTCAAGCGTAAATTCAGAGTGTACAAAAAGACCCCGAATCTCTAAAATGATATGTATTTGTCACCCCAAAGGAATATGTTACCAAAAGAAATATGTTACTAAATAGCTATTTGTTACTAAAAAAGACTGTTACTATTTGTTACTATGTTACTGTGTCTTAAAAAAATAATCTGTTACTATTTGTTACTATGTTACTGTGTCTTAAAAAACAACCTGTTACTATTTGTTACTATGTTACTGTGTCTTCAAAAAAACGCTTTACTGTGTCTTTAAAAAAACATATTACCGTGTCTTAAAAAAGCAATTTACTATGTTTTAAAGGATAATTGATTACTATGGCAGAAAAGAAGACGAAAAGTTTCATCCTGCGTGTTGACAGTGATACTATGGATGCGATAGAAGCCTGGGCCGCCGACGAGTTCCGCTCCACCAACGGCCAACTGCAGTGGATCATCACCGAGGCACTGCGGAAGGCCCGTCGTCTGCCCAAGAAGGATAAAAAAAGCCCCAACTAAATCTTAAAAACATTATGGAACAACTACAAAACCAGCACCTCACGATTGAGGTATCAGACATGGGAGCCGAGCTCCAGAGTATCAAAGACGCCGACGGCCGCGAGTACCTGTGGCAGGGTGGCGATAAATGGCCCCGCCGTTCACCGATTCTTTTCCCGTTGGTGTGCAGCGTAGAGAACGACACCTACTATGTCGACGGCACGGCGTATCACCTGCCGCGCCATGGCTTTGCCCGTGACACCCAGTTCACCCTGATTCACCAGACGGAGACGAAGCTGACCTACGCCCTGCACGAGAGCGAGGAGACGCTGAAGGTCTATCCTTACCGTTTCAACCTCGCTGTTACCTACCGTCTGGCAGGTAACAAGATTCACGTCGTCTGGCATGTGGAGAATACCGATGTCAAGGACCTGCATTTCCAGATTGGTGGCCACCCCGCCTTCCTCGCCCCCGGCTGTAAGGAGGACGAGCCGTTGCGTGGCGTCATCCGTCTTGACAATCCAGCCCCGCTGAAGGGCATCAAGAGCTACATCGACGGCTCGCACGAGATGGTAGAGGTCGACGTTGAGGCGCAGGACGGCCTGATCAGCTTCGACGACCACTTCTTCCGTAACGACAGCGTGAAGATCCACGGCTCGCAGACCCACCGTGCCGAGCTGCTCAACCCCGACGGCACACCTGCCGTCACCGTCGACTACCGCTGTCCTATCATCGCCTTCTGGAGTCCCTACCAGAAGCAGGCTCCTTTCGTATGCATTGAGCCGTGGTACGGCCTTGGCGATCCCCGTGGCTACAAGGGTGAGTTTGCCGCCAAGCCCTTCATGAACCACCTGCAGCCCGGCTCGTCGTTCATGTCGGAATATGTGATCACTATTGGGTGAAAAGTAAAGAATTTGCTACCGCCGTCCCTTTTGCTGATGGGATGGCGGTAGCAAATTTTTCATCTTTCATTTTTCATCTTTCACTTTTCATCTTTCATTTTTCATCTTTCATCTTTCATTTAAGAGCTATCGGTATCTGCACTTTCACAACGATGCTGCGTCCCATGTTACAGATGCCGCCTTCGCCGGCATACTTCAGTCGGCTGAGGTGCGACTGGTAGGCACGGTTCAGCAGGTTGGTGCCAGTGACGAAGAGCGAGCAGAGACGGTGTCCGCCGCGGTGCAGGTCGGTGCCTACCGACATGTTCAGCAGTGTGTACGACGGCGTGCGTGTCTCAGTGTCGTTAGCCGTGTGTACATGGTTCTGGCGCAGGTAGCACTCCAGTCCCACCGAGGCAAATGTGTTGTTCAGCAGTCGGTTGCCATCACGGACGATGTCGTAGCGCAGGTCGCTGGTCCAGCGCGGTGCCGGGGTGAACGGCAGGTAGCGAGCGTCATCGCTCTGGTGCAGCTGCACGGCATTGACTACCGAGAACGTGTTCTCGAAGTGTAGCGGCTCCACGGGGTGGATGTCGACCATGGCCTCGCCGCCCCACAGGCGGGCGTCTCCCGAGCTATAGTTGAATATGTCGCTGTCGGCCGACTGTCGCTGCAGGAAGATGTAGTTGTCGATGTGGTTCGCAAACAGCGACAGCTGTGCCGACACTACCTCCGACGAGAAGTCGATGCCTAGGTCGCCCTGCCACGAGAACTCCGGTGCCAGCGTGCTGTTGCCAATCTCGTAGCGGAAGGTGCCCTCGTGCTCACCGTTAGAGCCCAGCTCACTGAGGTTCGGCGCCCGGAAGCCCCGCGACAGGTTCAGGCGCAGGTTCGTGCGGCTCGTCAGATTCCAGACAGCACCCACGCTGCCCGTTACGCCGCTGAAGTTCCGGCTGAAGTCGGCAAAGCGCATCTCGCCGTCGTCCTCCAGTGCATACGAGTGTAGGTGGCGGTTGTCGAAGCGCAGGCCACCGCTCAGCGTCATCCGGCGAAAACTGCGCGTCACCGATGCGAAGGCACCGATGTCGAACAGACGGTAGCTGGGGATGAGAAACTCCTCGCCCAAGTTCTCTGAGTGTTGCCACATGCCGGAGATGCCTGCCGCATACTGCCACTGGTTGATGGGGGCCGACTGGTAGTGCACGTCGTAGTTCACCGTGTGCAGACGGAAGTCGAGGCCCATCTTTTCCGGCTCCTCGAACTCCTTGCGCCGGTTCTGCTGGTAGCCGACGACCGCCTTTATCGAGCCGTCGCCCACCAGGAACGAGTTGTCGAGGGCTGCCTTGTAGTGATAGATTTTCTGAAAGGCCTCCGAGGGCTCCAGCGTGCCGGCGGCGTCGCGCTCGCCTTCCACCAGTCCCGGCTTCAGGTGGTAGCCCGACAGCTTCAGGTGGCTGTAGCCCCAGGCGCGGTTCACGCCGAGCATGCCCGTCAGTGCCCGCTCATGAAGTTGCGAGCCTGGCACCCGTCCGTCCACCTTATTCTTATACTCGCCCGCATCCTTCTCACTCCAGCGCCAGTTCCACACCACGCCCTGGCGGTTGCCGGCGAAGTTCACCGTGTAGTCGTACAGTTGCTGGTTCGACTGGTATTCGCCGCCGACCACGGCGCGCATCTTGCCCTGCGGCATCACGGGATCCTCGTGCATCACCAGCACACCCGCCAGGGCGTCGGAGCCATACATCAGCGATGCCGGGCCCTTCAGGATCTCCACCGAGTGGACGCTCTGCGCATCCACCTCGATGCCGTGCTCGTCGCCCCACTGCTGGCCTTCCTGGCGGATGCCATCATTGACGACGACGATGCGGTTGTAGCCCAGGCCGCGGATGACGGGCTTCGAGATGCCGCTGCCCGTCGTTATCTGGCTGACGCCCGGCTGATGGGCCACGGCGTCGATGATGTTCGTCGACGGCACCTCTAACAGTTCGCGGGGTGCTACCACCGAGATGGGCGACGGCGACTTGTCGGCCAGCGACGAGCCTGTGAGGCCCGTCACCACCACCTCGCCGAGCATGGCGTTGTTCTCGTGCAGCACGAAGTCGAGCGTGTGCACCGTCCGCAGGTCGATGGTCTCTATGATGGTCTGGTGGCCCACGTAGCTCACCTGCACCGTCGTCGTCACCGTCGGCAGGCCTGTCAGCTCGTAGTGGCCATCTTGGTTTGTCACTGTCCCCTGCTTCAGCAGTGGGAAATATATGCTGGCGCCGACCACAGCCGCTCCGTTCACGGCGTCGGTCACCTGCCCCCGCAGCGTCGTCTTGCTGGCCAGGGGACTTGCTGTCACTGCCAGTGCATAGCCCAGCAATGACAGGATCAGAAAGATATGTTTCATCCTGTTTGTTTCTTGTTGTTGTGTGTTGTAAATGTGTGCTCGCCTTTCTAAACAGTCAGGAAAGGCGGCGCACGCGACAATCGACAGGCAATGGAAACGATGGGCACACGGCGCACCCGTCCTAACACATTGCCTAAGTTTACAACTAACAAGACGGCGAAAACCACCGCTGCCGGGGCAACATATTGCAGCGTCATCAGCTGGCACACCACGCACTCGTGGAGGCTTGGCGTATGCGACGAGATGTGTCCGGCGTGGGGTTCGTGATGAACGCACTGCGCACAAACATCCTCCACATACGCCGCAGGGCGGTGTACATGGAGCATCGTCAGCAACAGCAGCGGCAGGTAAACCGCCATGAGCACTCTTGCTGCCCGAATTTGTTTACGTTTCACGTTCACGGCTGCAAAGTTACGAATAAACGAGAGATTTTCCCTCTTTTTGCTTTCTTTTTTCATCTTTTTTTAATACCTTTGCATCCGAAATGTACTAATCGATAACAATGTTTAAGAAAACGCTGACCCTTTTGATCTGCCTGCTCATAGCGGTGCCGACACTGCCGCAGGCACTCCTGCAGCACCCTTGGCAGGGCAAGCGTGTCGCCTATTTCGGCGACTCCATCACCGACCCGCGCAACAAAGCCGCGAAGAAGAAGTACTGGCTGCTGCTCAACGAGTGGCTCCAGATGACACCCTACGTCTATGCCGTTAGCGGCCGTCAGTGGAACGACATCCCGCGTCAGGCTGACCTGTGCTGGGCAGAGCATGGTGACTCCATCGACGCCATCATCATTTTTATGGGCACCAATGACTATAACGTCGGCACACCCCTTGGCACATGGTACGACGAGGAGGATGCCGAGGTGATGGCCGGCATTCACGAGCCGAAGCACTTAGTGACACGCCGCCACCGCACACCCGCCATGGACAAGGACACCTACCGTGGGCGCATCAACATCGCCCTCGACAAGGTGAAGCGAATGTACCCCACGAAGCAGCTCGTCGTTCTCACACCTATCCATCGTGCCGGCTTCTATCCCAACGACAGCAACTGGCAACCCACCGAGGACTATGCCAACCAGTGCGGCGAGTTCCTCAGCGCCTATGTTGAGGCGACAAGGGAGGCCGCCGACGTGTGGGCCGTGCCTGTCATCGACTGGTCGGCCATTGCCGGGCTCTTCCCCATGATGGACGAGCATGCGCAGTACTTCAACAATGCTGACACCGACCGCCTGCACCCCAACGATAAGGGACACGAGCGGCTGGCGTGCACGCTGATGTATCAGTTGTTGGCCCTGCCCTGCGTGTTCTGATGGCTTTTTGCCGATGGTGTAGGGCTGCGTACTACTGGAGGCGGAGATGCCTACCGCGGACACTGGCCCTGACGGGCCATCGGGCTGGCACAAGGCCTGCCCCTACATTGGCAGACTGCCAGACTTCTAGGCGCAGACTGCCAGACTTCTAGGCGCAGACTGCCAGACATCTAGGCGCAGACTCCTAGACATCTTGGAGTACCCATGATGTTTGCGCTTCGTGCTTGTGGAGGGCTTCTCAGGTTCTAAAAAACCTTTCGTTTAACGCGAATTTACGTAAATAATCGAAAACTTTTTTGGGGGATAGTTGTCGTGCCGAAGAAATCCGTATCTTTGTCGCATGATTTACGGAAAGACGATGATGCCCCTGCTGCTTTGGCTGCTGATGTGCCACGACGTGTCGGCTCAACAATTCGTGGCGGTCAGTACCGAGTCTGGCGTGCCTGTCCGCGATGTGCTTGTCTATACCGACAACCAACAGTCGGTCCACAGCGCATGGGATGGCACGTTCACCCTTACCGAAGGCTTCCGAAGCATGACGCTGCAGCACCCCGGCTTCGAGAAACGTATCATGGAAGCCACTGAAATTGAAGGCGACACCATCTGGCTGATACCAAGCATGAACGCTCTACGCGAGGTCGTTGTCTACGGTCAGGCGAGGAGCATGACGAAGAAAGCCGGACTGGCCATGTCGAAGACCGACCTGCAGCTCTTGGAGAGTCGTCCGCAGGGATTCTCACCCTTCGGGCTCATCGCCCTTCTTTACGACGAGCTGTGGGGCAAGAAGCAGCGGCACCGTGCCGAGATGAAGCGCCAGAAGCAGCAGATGATTATGGATAATTATTAGTGGAAGTCCCCTCACCTGATACGATACGAAGCAGCCCTGTCACCGGTGATGACAGGGCTGCTTCGTATTGATGGTCAGGATGTGGTTTTACTCTATTCCTGCCATGATGTTCGTGATGGTGACGATGTCGCCGATGCCCACGGACTCATCTTCGTTGACGTTGGCACGGTCAACGATGTCGGGATTGGTCTCGATGCCTGCCATGACGTTGGTGATGGCAACGATGTCGCCGATGCCCACCTGTCCGTCGGCGTTGACGTCGCCGCGGAGGAAGCCGGGTTCGATGATGACCTCCGTAGTAATGGCTTTACCATCGGCATCAAGGAGATGCTTTTGCAAGTATGCGCCCTTGGGTTGAGTGATGATACACCCCTTAAGCTCTAGCGTCTGGAAGTTGCCGAGGGAGACTGTAGAACCAGTAGCATGAATGGTGGCATTGTCGACAACCAACGTTTCTTTACTTCCGTCATATCCGGTAATGCCAAATTTGCCCGTTGCCGTCAGCGAGCAGTCGCGAATGGTGAGGGTCGAAGCGTCAGTAGTGTTATAGACGTAAACGGCACAACTTGCAGCGTCAACCGTGATGCTACCGCTACCGCTGATGGTCATGTCGGAGTACCCAAAGATTCCATGACGCTCTGACGACGTAATCTTATTTTCTCCCTCAACCACAATGTTTAGGGGGACATTGTTACTACTGGAGATAGCGCTATTGGATTCCGTGTAGTCAATGACAGCATCTTTCAGTGTCAGCGTCATCGTTGCCGGGTCGAAGGTCACCGTACCGCTCTTGATGGCGGTGAAGCCATTGCCCGGCGTGATGAGCTTGTAGTTGGCACCAGTGATGGCCTTTCCACCCACAAACACTTTATAACTCTCGGTGGAGACGCCCGTCAGGTAGCCCGGGTTGCTCGTGCCACCGTCGATGTGGGCGCGGGTCTTGTCCACATAGTTGGCATTGTAAGTTGTGCCGGCTCCACCCTTGAGGACGCTACAAGATTGGAACATCTTTGTCGAGTTGGTGACGCTTGCCGTGCTCCATTTGTTGCCGACATAGATCGTCTTGAGCTTGGGACTCTGCGAGAACATCTGTTCCATGTTTTTCACCTTCGACGTGTCGAAGTAGGAGAGGTCGAGGCTTGTCAGATAAGTGATATAGAACATATAGGACATGTTGTCAACCTTGCTGGTGTTGAGGTATTCCAGGCCCTTGAGCGCCGTCATGTTGCTCATACCGTAGAACCAGTTGGACGTCGTCGTCGGACGGGCATTGACGAACGACGGGTCGATGACGGCAGTGACCACCGCCTTGTTCTTGCTGTTCCTGACCCAATCGGGCGTGTTTGAGAAGGTGTTCAACTCGAACTTCTCGCCTTCGCGCTTGTCTTTCTTTCCGTCGCAGTAGAAAGTCAGCACATCGCCGTCGAGCACCACGTAGGGCCTCAGCGTCATGTAGCCCTTCTGGGTCTCCGTGTCGGCACAGGCGTAGGTGCCATCCACGTAGTTAGCGTTGAATGCCGTACCGAGGCCGCCTACGAGCTTGGTGCTGCCCCAGAACATATCGCCCGTATCCTCCACGTTTGCGGTGTCCCAGCCGTCGCTCACGTAGATGGTGGTCAGTTCGGGGCAGCTACGGAACATCCACCCCATGTATTTCACCTTATGGGTGTCGAACGAAGTCAAGTCAAGCGTAGTGAGCGAGCGACAGCCGTCGAACATACTGCCCATGTGTATCGTCTCGCTGGTGTTGAGGTAATTGAGGAATTTAATTTCTGTCAGCTTAGACATGCCGTCGAACCAGCCGCAGGTGTACATCGGGCGGGCATTCTTAAATGAGGAGTCGAAATAGACCGTCGTGACATCGCTGGTTTGTCCGTCCTGCGCCCATTCGGGAACCACATAGAAGTTTTTGTTCAGCGTGAAGACGGTGCCTTGGCGGGTGTTGCGATAGCCGTCGTAGTAGAACGTCATCGTCTTACCATCATTGCTGATTACCACATAGCCCAGGTCGGAGAAATAGCCGGGACGGCTGGTGCCGCCGTCGACGCGCGCATAGGTCTTGTCGGTGTGGTTGGCATCGTATCTCGTGCCCGCACTGCCGACGAGTTTCGTGCAGCTGGTAAACATGTCGGTGGAATTCCTCACCTTGTCGGTGGTGAATGCCTGGCTGGCCACGATGGTCTTCAGGTTCGTGCAGTCCTTGAACATTTCTCGCATGTCGGTTACGTTCTGCGTGTTGAAGCTCGACAGGTCGAGCTCTTCAAGCATACAATTTTGGAACATGCCCACCATATTCTCTACATTCTCAGTGTTGAAGAACTGCAGGTTAAGGTTGGTGAGCTTCGCAATTTCCGAGAACGTGCCCACCATATTACGCACCTCGCTGGTGTTCAGGTAGCCTATGTTGGTGATGGTCTCTAGGTTCGGCATACAGAACCATTGGTGCATCAAGACGGGGCGTGCCGATTTGAACGAGGCATCGAACACCACTTTGGTAATGCGATTTCTATAGGAAAACCAGCCGGGCTTGGTCGTCGACGTAAGATATGAAACCATCTCGAAGATTGTGCCCGTCTTATTGCTGCGCTTGCCGTCGTTGTAGAACGTGAGGGTGGTAGTCGCATCATCGTAGACGGTGTACGAGGGGCCGGTCAGGTAGCCGGGCTCGAGTGTGCCGCGGTCGATGCAGGCATAGTCCGCTTCGACATGGCTGACATCATACTGTGTGTTTACACCGCCTTTCAGGCTGGTGCAGCCTGTGAACATCAATTCGGAGGCGGTCACATTGTCAGCGGACCATCCGTCGCTGACGAAGATGCGCTCCAGTGCCGAGCATCCGTTGAACATGTGGTTCATATTGGTAACACGGTGGGTGTCGAAATTGCTCAGGTCCAGTTCGGTCAGACTCTTGCAGCCCATAAACATGCCGCCCATCCTGCCTACTTTGTTCGTGTTGAGATACTCCAAGCCCCGGAAGGTCGTCAGTTTCTCCATCTCTGCGAACCAGTTACCTGTCGTTGTGGGGTAGTAATTCTGGAACGACTTGTCGAAGACGACTGTCGTCACGTTGGCGGCATTTTCCAGCCATGTGCGGTTTTCGTTGATCAGATAATTTGAATCCCTGCGGTAGCTTCTCTGCTCGTCGTAGAGGAAGGTAAGGGTGGTGTTGCTGCTTGTGTAGACAATGTACGGCTCATACGTTGACCACAGGTAGCCGGGGTCCTTGGAGCCGCCGTCGATGTGTGCGCGTGTCTTGTCGGTGTAGTTTGCATCGTAGGCCGTGCCCTGAGCGCCTATGAGCTTCGTGCAGTAATTGAACATCGATGAGGAACTGGTCACGTTGTCGGTGTTCCATCCGTTGCCTACGTAAATGGATACGAGCTGGCTGCAGCTGTTGAACATATAATTCATGTTGGTCACCTTCGCGGTGCTCCAGCCGTAAGATTCACCACTGGCGCCCACCGAGCCGAGCTTGAGTAATTGCAGGCCCGTACAACGGTTGAACATGTTTTCCATAATAGTCACCTTCGACGTGTTCCAGCCGCTCAGGTCAAGCTCGGTAAACTTGAAGCAGCCGTCGAACATGGCCGCCATGTTGGTGACGTTCGAGGTGTTGAATATCGTGCCGTTGGTGGAGTTGACGGCCCCGCCATAGGTATCCTGGAATTTGAGGTTTTTCAGTTCCTCACACTCCTGGAACATCTGCTGCATGGTGGTCACATTGTAGGTGTACAAGTAGTTGAAGTTGGTGATTTGGGTCAGCTCATGCATCTTAAAGAACCACCTGGCAGTCGACGTGGGTCGATAGTTCTTAAACGATTCGTCAAATTTGACGTACTTGACTTTTTCGTTGTTGCCGTCGGAGACCCAGCCGGGGTAGTCGTTACCCGAGTTCAAGGCGTACTTCTTGTAGTTTGAACCCAAATTGACGTCCTTGTAGTTGTCGTAGTAGAACGTCAGCGTGTTATTATTACTGTTGAACGTGGCATAGGCCTCCGCTGCTGCTGCCTTGCCAAAACCGAGCATGCTGACGAGGAGCGTCAGCAGCAGGAATCTGAGATAATCAATCTTTTTCATAATCAAAGTATTTTTAATTCATAATTCATAATTCACAATTCACAATTAATAATTCACAATTAATAATTCACAATTCATAATTCATAATTTACAATTTTTGTGATGACCTGCTCGACGACCTGTGGGAAGTGGCGCATCTCTAACTGGTGCTCCTTCTCGGCAATGTCGTCGACGGTGTCGTCGGGCGACAGGTCAACGCTGAACTGTGCGATGATGTCACCACCGTCGCAGACGGGCGTGACGTAGTGGACGGTCATGCCCGTCATCGTCTCGCCAGCGGCCTTCACAGCCTCGTGGACGTGGTGGCCATACATGCCTTTGCCGCCGAACTTGGGCAGCAAGGCGGGGTGCAGGTTGACGATGCGGCGCGGGAAGGCGTCGATGAGGTAGTCGGGCACCAGTGGCAGGAAACCGGCCAGGACGATGAACTTCACGTTGCTGACGGCAAGCATCGGCAACATGTAGTCAGGCTGCCGCAGCTGTTCCTTATTTATAATAGTGGTGGGCACACCGAGACGCTCAGCACGCACCAGGGCGTAGGCGTCGGCGCGGTTGCTCACCACAAGCACTGGACGTGCCACGCTAGAGCCCTCGAAGTGGCGAATCAGGGCCTCGCAGTTGGTGCCGCCGCCAGACACGAAGATGGCAAAGGGTAGGGGGGCGGTGCTGTTGGCCGTCTGCTGTTGGTTATTGGTGGGTTGTGCCATAGGGGTCATGCTTTCGATTGCGGGCTGGCACAAGGCCTGCCCCTACATTTCACTGTTTGGTTTCGTAGCGCACGCGGACAGTGGGCTTGCCAGCATAGTCCTCGCCGGGGTTGTTCTGGAGGATGAGCGTCAGCGTGCCCCGCTTGCTTTTGAAGATGGCCACTTTATGGTCGTCGTTCAGCGTGGGGGCTGCACAGGTGCCCAGCTCCTTGACGAAGTCCTCGCGCAGCTGGCGCCACAGGGCGCGCGTGTCGTTGATCTTGTCGCGGGTGTAGATTTCCTCGATGGTGAGCAGCGAGTCGTTCTTGCTGACGATGCTCAGTCGGAACTCTGCGTCGTCGGGGTTGCGCATCTCGATGCGGCTGGCCTTGTCGCCGATGGTCGACAGTGCCGTGTCCATCTGTAGTCCGCGGGCAGCCACGGAGTCGGTGAAGGCTTTCGCCGGCATGCCCATCGACAGTCCTTTATAATTCAGGTATTCCCGTTCGCCACACGATGCGAGTGCCAGAACGGCTAAGCAAATATACAGTAGTTTTTTCATTTTTTTAAGGAGTTGGGGAGTTGGGGAGTTGAGGAGTTGGGGAGTTGAGTAGTTGGGGAGTTGGGGAGATGAGTAGTTGGGGAGTTGAGTAGTTGGGGAGTTGGGGAGATGAGTAGTTGGGGAGTTGAGTGGTTGAGGAGTTGGGGAGTTGAGGAGTTGGGGAGTTGTGGAGTTGGGGAGTTGTGGAGTTGAGTAGTTGGGTAGAATAGATTTATTTCCCTAACGTTGCACTGCCTTTGTAGGATCTCGGAGCGTAAGAGGTATTCTACTTTACCTCCTCATCTCCTCAACTCACCTCCTCAATTCTTGAGCGAATAAGTAATGGTGGTCACCACGCGCAGCTTCTTGATGTGTGGCGTGTTCTCGTCGCGGTCGTCGATTTCGAACTGTCCCTGTCCGGCCGTTTGAATCTTACCCAGCTTCGAGTCGCTGGCCTCTGCAAACTGCTCGGCCGTCTTCTGGGCGTTCTTGATAGCCTCGGCCATCATCTCGGGTTTCATCTGTTGGAACGACTTGTACTCGTAGTTCTGGTAGCTGCTCTCAAGGGCGACGCCCTGTTTCAGCAGCTCCGCCTGTTGGAAGATGGCCTTGTTGACCTGTTCCACCTTGTCGGTGGCAATGGTGATGTTGGTGTTTACGATGTAGCGGAAGTTCTTACGGTTCTCGCTCCATTCGCGTGCCTCCAAGTCGCTCACCGATGGCGGGTTAACAGTGATGTCGCCGTCTTCCAGTCCGTACTGGTGCAGGAATCTGCGTATCTTTGCAGTTTGGACGTTGATGCTCTCGTAGAGCACGGCGAGGTCGTTGCCCGTCACCTTCGCGCCAAGGTTCCATGTCACTTTGTCGGCGGGCACTTCGCGCTCGGCGAGGCCTTTCACGGTCACTTTGCGGTCCTTGTTCGTGAAGTTGTCGATGCCGGCTTTCACGAACCATCCTAACACCATCAGTCCGACGGCAAGGATGATAGCTTCTGTAATTCTACTTTTCATAACTCTGCTATTTTGTTTGATTTTTGTTGATTGTCCGCTGCAAAGATACGAAAAGTTTTCTTATTCCACAATGTTTTTGGCCGTTTTTTTTACGGCCAATGCATCAAAGGGGCGTAATTGACGGTATAAACGCGCTTGTCAGCCTTCGCTTTTCCTGAATTCCACGGGTGTGACGCCGAAATGCTCCTTCACATATTTGCCGAAAAACGAGGGGTTAGCGAAGCCCAGCCGGTCGGTAATCTGTGCCATGGTGAGGTCGGTCTGCCTCAGGTAGTAGCGTATGTCCTCCAGCACGTGCTCTGTGATCCACTCGCTTGCCGTCTTTCTTGAGTGCTTTTTGCAAATCACGGAAAGGTATTTGGGCGAGACACAGAGCTCGTTGGCATACCACTCTACGCCCCGGTGCCTCACCTCGGTGGAATGGAGCAGGTCGAGGAAGCGGTAGAAGTGCCTGTTCGTCGCTTGGATGGCTGATAGCTGGTGGGCCTTTAACTTCAACTGCTGTTTCATGGCTCCGCAGAGTGCGAGCATGGCGCTACGCACCAGCGACTGGATGACGTCGCTGCGCAGTGGCGTGCTCTCATCCTTTTCAAGACATAGGCAGAGCATGTCGTAGAAATGTGTGTAGAAGCGTATGTCGTCGGTCTCGAGGCTGAGGACGTGGTGGCGCTGAATGTACATCAGCTCGTTCCAGATGCTCATCTTTTCGTGGAGGAAACTCTGGAGGATCTGATTTGAGAAGAACATGGCCTTTATGTTGAAGTCGGGGCTGACCATCAGGTCCGTAACCACCACGTTGGCAGGAATGACGGCCACCTGGTTCTGGCGCAGTTCAATGGTCATTCCGTTCATTTTGGCTTGTACGCGGCCGTTGGTACAGATGGCAACGGCGCACATCGACACATGCGCCTCGTTGACGACTGCAAACTGCTGGATGCTGTCGACGATGACAATGTCGTTGTCAGAATAGCCCACGTGGACGGCTTCGTTGTTGGTGAGCGTTTGTAGTGTAATATCTTCTTGTCGCATATTCGTGTTTGTTTCGCAATTTGGATGCAAAGATACGTATTTTTAGGAAAAGTGCGTGTTCTATTTGGCGCATTTTATGCCATATCTCACCCGAAGGTGTCAAATCGATGATAATAAATCCTGTATAGAACACTCGAATTAGCTACTTTTCTGCTACTTTTGCAGTCAAAACCAATGAACGAAGCATGAAAAGAAGCATTTTAGTGCTGGCCGCCATCGTGGCGCTATGCAGTTGTAGTGAAAAAAGGAAAGCCGCCGTTAAGACTCCCGTCCGTGTACTGACAGAAGTGGTGAACAGCTCGACGAGCGAAAGCGGAACAACCTATGTCGGCATCGTCGAGGAGCGAGCAGCCACGGCTGTCAGCTTTACAGGCATGGGTGTGGTGAAACGTGTGCTGGTCAGCGAGGGACAGGCTGTGAGCCGCGGCCAGCTCATCGCTGAGATGGACGACACGCAGGCCCGTAACCTGCTCAGCGGCGCTGAGGCACAGATGGCCCAGGCCAACGATGCCCTCGGGCGTTACCAGATGCTGCACGACAATGGCTCGTTGCCCGAGGTGCAGTGGGTCGAGATTCAGAGCAAGGTGGCACAGGCGCAGTCGCAGTTGGCAGTGGCCAAGAAGAACCTTGCCGACTGCCGGCTGACGGCTCCCGTGAGTGGCATCGTCGGTCGGAAGATGGTGAGTGCTGGCGAGACGGCCTTGCCCTCGCAGGCCGTCGTAAGCATCCTCGACATCAGTAGTGTCAAGGTGAAAGTGGCCGTGCCAGAGTCTGAGATTGGTGGCATCGGTGCGCATACGCCTTCGGTCATAAAGGTGGAAGCCATTGGCCGCAGCTTTGAGGGTGGACAGATAGAGAAAGGTGTCGTGGCCGATGCCCTGACACATACTTACGACGTGCGGATCCATGTGGCCAATGCTGAGCGGAAACTCTTGCCCGGCATGGTGGCCAGCGTAAGCCTCTCCCCGACGTCCTCTCCGACGGCAGGTGGCAGTCGCAACCTTTTGCCTGTGACGGCGGTGCAGCGGAAAGTCGACGGGAGCCTATTTGTTTGGACGGTTGGGACCGACAGCGTGGCACATCGCACGTCTGTCACCGTTGGCGCCACCTCTGGCAACCGCATAGCCATCACCAGTGGCATCGAGAGTGGGCAGCGGGTGGTCATCGAGGGCTATCAGAAACTGAGCGAAGGAACGAGAGTGGCTTTTTGAATTGAGAATTGAGAATTGAGAATTGAGAGTTGAGAATTGGGAATTGAGAATTGGGAAATAGATGAAAGATAAGATGTCTTGGCTGAAGTGGCCACTGGAACACTATTCGATATCACTGCTCATTATCGGCATTCTCTTTGTGTTGGGTCTCTACGGTATGTATGTCATGCCGAAGGATGAGTTCCCTGCCTTCACCATCCGTCAGGGCGTGGTGGTGGCGGTGTATCCGGGTGCTACGACCGAGGAGGTGGAGGAGCAGGTGGCGAAGCCGCTGGAGCGCTATCTCTTTACATATAAAGAGGTGAACCGCATCAAGACCACCACCACTGCTCAGAACGGCATGGCGATGGTGATGGTGAGGCTGAACGACGACGTGAACAACAAAGACGAGGTGTGGAGTAAGATCAAGCACGGTCTTGCCCTTTTCAAGCAGTCGCTGCCCACTGGCGTCGTGGCCGTGGTGGCGAACGACGACTTCGGCAACACTTCGGCCCTGCTGATTGCCATCGAGAGTCCGGAGCGGAGCTACCGCGAACTGCAGGACTATACCGACCGCCTCTCCGACCGTCTGCGCCGTGTCCCGTCGGTAGCGAATGTGCGAATCTATGGTGAACATCAAGAGCAGATTTCACTCTATGTTGACCGCCAGCGGCTGCAGGCCTACGGCATCGGACAGCAGATGCTCTTCAGCCATCTGCAGGCGCAAGGCATCACCACGATGAGTGGCAGCATCAGCGACCAGGACCAGCAGGTGCCCATCCACATCGAGGCTACTGAGAACAGTGAGGAGGAAATCGCCAATCAGATCATCTTCAGCGATCCCGTCAGTGGCAAGGTGGCCCGGGTGAGGGACGTGGCACGGGTGGTGCGTGAGTACGACGCTGCCGAGAGCTACATCGAGCAGGACGGTCACCCCTGCTTACTCCTGTCTTTGGAGATGACGCCAGGCAATAATATCGTGGCATACGGTAAGGAGGTTGACAAGGTGCTCAATACGTTCCGCGAGGACGAACTGCCGACCGACGTGACCCTTACCCGCATTGCCGACCAGCCGAAGGTTGTGGCAATGAGTGTCAGCGACTTCCTTCGTGACCTGCTGATTTCGATGGCGGTCATCATCCTCGTGATGATGGTGCTCTTCCCACTGCGGTCGGCCATCGTGGCAGCCATAACCATCCCGCTGAGCACGTTCGTCTCGGTTGCCATTATGTACATGATGGGCATCGAGCTGAACATCGTCACGCTGGCGGCCCTGATCGTCGTGCTGGGAATGGTCGTCGACAACAGCATCGTCGTTATCGATGGCTATTTGGAGTATCTTGGCAAGGGCTATGAGCCTAAGCGAGCGGCCATCGACTCGGCCCGACAGTACTTCATGCCGATGCTGCTGGCCACCATCTGCATCAGCGTCATCTTCTTCCCGCTGCTGCTGACGTTCAAGGGCTCGTTCAAGGATGCGATAGAGGAGTTCCCGATGACGATAGCCATCAACCTGATGGTATCATTGCTGCTGGCAGTGATGGTCATCCCCTTCCTTGAAGTGCTGATTATCAAGAAGCCTGCTGCCGGCGGGGGTGGGGCCATCACCCGTTGGGTACAGGCCACCTATAACCATGTGCTCGATGCTACCTTCCGCCATCCGTGGGTCACCATCTTCGGCGGCATTGGCGTCATCGTGCTCTCGTCGCTGATAGCACTCACGCTGAAGGTGCGACTCTTCCCCTACGCCGACCGCGACCAGTTTGCCGTGGAGATATTCCTGCCCGAGGGGAAGGGCATCAACGACACCCGCCTGATAGCCGACTCGCTGCGGCATGTGTTGCAGCAGGACGAGCAGGTGAAGTGCATCACCAGCTTCATCGGTTGCTCGTCGCCCCGCTTTATGACCTGCTATGCCCCACAGATGGCGGGCAAGAACTACGCCCAGTTCATCGTTAACACCACCTCGCAGAAAGCTACCCTCGAACTGCTGGCCAAATACCAACCCCAGTGGAGCGAGACGTTCCCCAATGCCTACGTGCGCTTCAAGCGGCTCGACTACTTGGAGGTGCCTGAACTGGAGTACCGCTTCTATGGCGACAACCTCGACTCACTCCACGTGGTGGCCGAACGGCTGATGGAACGGATGCGCGAGATGGCTGAGCTGGAGTGGGTACACACCGACTTCCTCCAGCCGTTCCCCATCGTCAATGTCGAACTCGACCCAGTGGCTGCCACACAGTTAGGCATCACCCGCACAACAGCAGCCCTCGCCCTGAGTGCCACCACCAACGACCTGCGCGTAGGCCAGTTGTGGGATGGCGACTACGAGCTGCCCATCGTGGTGAAGGACTGTGCTGACATGACCTACTCTGACATCGCGAACCTTGGCATCGCTACGCCGATGACCATGCTCTCGGCGGGTGGTGGCGGCTCGAACAGCACCGTGCCACTGCGCCAGATTGCCAAAGTCGGGCCTAAGTGGACCGAGAGCCGCATCATGCACCGTGGCGGCGAGCGCTGCATCACGGTGACGGCCCAGTTTGCCAACGGCGTCTATGCCGCTCCTGTGGAACGCCGTGTGGCCGAGATCATGCAGAACGAGATACAGCTGCCCGAAGGTGTGCGTGCCGAGGTCGGCGGCGAGATAGAGTACGATGCCGAGGCTATTCCTCAGATTGTCGGTGGCGTGTCCATCTCGATGGTGATCGTGTTCTTCTTCCTGCTCTTCAACTTTAAGAAGTACGGCATCACCACCGTCTGCATCGCTGCCTTAGGCCTGATGATTCCTGGTGCGCTGATAGGTCTCGGCCTGATGAACCGCATGCTGGGCCTCACCTCTATCATGGGCGTCATCACCCTCATGGGTATGATTATGCGTAACGAGATTCTCATCTTTGAGCATGCCAACAATCTTTTGAACATTGACCATTCACCATTGAACATTGACCATTCACCATTGAACATTGACCATTCACCATTGACCATTGAACATTCTGCTGCGCCCACGGATGCGGCAGCCAATGGTCAATGTTCAATGGTCAATGGTCAATGTAATAATGTTCAATGTTACAATGCTGCCGTGAAGCAGGCTGCCTATGAAGCTGGCAAGCGCCGTATGGTGCCCATCTTCCTCACCACCGCCACGACGGCTGTCGGTGTGGTGCCGATGATCATTGCCCAGTCGTCGTTCTGGATGCCGGTGGGTGTCACCATCTTCGCTGGTGGCATTGGCTCCCTCATCATGGTTGTCACCATGCTACCCGTCATTTATTGGAAAGTAAGTACTAAATGAATGCTACCACATCATATGGATATGAAGAGACTATTTGCCATCATCGTTTGTACCGCCTGCAGCGTCATTGTCACTGCTCAAACCTACACGCTGGAGCAACTCAAGGATTCTGCCCGTCACAACAATATCGCCCTGCGCAATGCACAGCGCGACATCGAAGCCGCACAGCAGCAACGTAAGGAGGCCTTCACCAAGTATTTCCCTAACGTCAGCGGTACCACGCTGTGGTTCAATGCCAACAAAGGCATGGCTCAGACGACAGTGAACCCCTCGAAGATGATCTCGCCAGAGATAGGGGTCGCACTGGCACAGATGTACCCCGCCGAGGCTTTGGCTGCCCTCGCCAATCCCATCAGCATCTCGATGATGAAGAACGGCACCATTGCCGGCCTCACTGCCATGCAGACTGTCTTTGCCGGTGGGCAGATTATCAATGGAAACCGTCTGGCTAAGGTTGGCGAGGAAGTCAGCCGTCTGCAGTTGCAACTGTCGGAGAACGAAGTCGAGAAGACTGCCGAGCAGTATTTCTGGCAATTGGCCTCGCTACAGGAGAAGACGAAGACCATCGCCGCCGTTGAGGCTTTGCTCGCCGACATCCACAAGGATGTGGACGTGGCCGTTCGTGCCGGTGTCGCCCTCCGCAACGACCTGCTGCAAGTGGAGCTTCGCCAGAACGATGTGGAGAGCCAGAAACTGAAACTCCAAAATGGCATCAGCATCGTCAAGCTGCTCTTAGGACAATACTGCGGACTCCGCGACACAACATTTTCCATTGAACATTCTTTCATTGAACATTCACCATTGAACATTGAACGTTATTACATTGACCATTCACCATTGACCATTGACCATTCTGCTGCGCCCACGGATGCGGCAGCCAATGGTCAATGTTCAATGGTCAATGGTCAATGTAATAACGTTCAATGTTCAATGGTCAATGTTCAATGTAATAATGTTCAATGTTCAATGTTCAATGGTCAATGGAATAACGTTCAATCTCTTCCTGAGTACCAACTGCTCGGCAAGCAAGTAGAGGCTGCTGCCCTTCAAAGGAAGATGGCCGTTGGCCAGAACCTGCCCAGCATTGCCGTTGGCGCCGGCTACAACTATCATAACCTGATGGATAACGACCGCACCTTCGGCATGATCTTCGCCACTGTAAGCGTGCCCATCAGCAACTGGTGGGGTGGCTCCCATGCCATCAAACGCAAGAAGATAGAGTACCAGAAGGCTGTCGACGAGCAGCACGACAAGGCCCAGCTGCTGCAAATACGCATGCAGAGTGCTTGGAACAACGTCGTTGAAGCCCAGCTGCAGCTCGACATTGCACAGCGTAGCATCGAGCAAGCCGAAGAAAACCTCCGTCTGCACCGCGACTACTATAGGGCCGGCACGTCGAAGATGTCCGACCTGCTCGAAGCCCAACTGCTCTATCAGCAATCGCTCGACCGTCGCACCGATGCCTTTGCCGACTATCAGAACAGACTGCTCGACTATAGACAGGCAATAGGGGAGTGAGCGTCACCCAACTCACAAGTGTGCAAGTAGGTTGTAATGTATTGGTGTCCGGGAAAATCGGCATGAAAGGCCAAAGGGCTTGCTACCAACGGGACGCAAGAATGGCTGGTATAAAGTGACGATAGAAGAGCGTGCCTTACCATTCACATTTCCAATAAACGCCTCATTACGAGTGTGTTATGGTGAAGGGTTCCTGTAAACGACTGAAAACGCAAAGACAGAGGCCTGGGATAAAGCGCAAATAAATGCACACGAAGCCGATTATTGTACGATTAATGTAACCATCGGCCGCTGCAGCCTACCCTTATTTTTGATGAACCGCAGTCCTAATTCACTTGTCCTAAATAGCGATTCTAATATCTGCTGACGAAGGTCGGCAAATCTGCTGACGAAGGTCGGCAAATCTGCTGACGAAGGTCAGCAAATCTGCTGACGAAGGTCAGCAAAGCTTTTTCCAGCCTTTCAAGACGATTCAGTCGGAGGAGATGCCTGAACCGAGTTCGACGCGATGGCAGTCCGCCAATGTAGGGGCAGGCCCATTCCCGAGCAAGCTCGCCTACCCGTAGCCTTTGTGCCAGCCCGATGGCTCGTCAAGGGCCAGTGTCAGAGAGAATGGTTATGTGTCGACGCGATGGCAGTCCGCCAGTGTAGGGGCAGGCCCTGTGCCAGCCCGTTGGCTCGATAGAGCCAGTGTCAGAGAGAATGGTTATGATACACTGGCCCTTGACGGGCCATCGGGCTGGCACAAGGCCTGCCCCTACACTGGCGGCATTGACAGACAACAATAAAGGCGGCATCGGCCTGCCCCTACTGCGCGAGCATGTCGGCTCTGTCTGTTGTTTTCATACCTCAAGAATCCTTTCACCAAAACCAACTGTGATACAAATACTTAGCGTCAAAGTGAAGGGTTGGAAGAAAACAGCATTTATTCCACATAGGTCATAAGAAACATTCAGTTTGCTCCGAAGAAGCTGGTAGCTTCCTCGGAGCAAGCTGTTAGTTTCCTCGGAGCAAACTGATATTTTCTCGGAGCAACCTGGTAGCTTCCTCGGAGCAAACTGATATTTTCCTCGGAGCAAACTGTTAGCTTCCTCGGAGCAAACTAGTAGTTTACATTTACGGTTTGCTCTTCTCGAAGAACTCCTGCGGGCCGGTGGTGTAGAGGTTGCCGAAGTTGGAAGAGTTCACGATATGGACGTGCGAGCCCAGTGTGTGCTGTGCGCAGTAGAGGTAAAGGTCGCGATAGGTTGTCGATGGCGATGCTGTCAGGTGTGTGACGAGATTGCGACTGAAGCGGTCACAGCGCCACACACCGAGTGTTGAGCTCCAGTTGTCGGCGAACGACTGCTCGTAGGTGCCGGCGCTGGACATGGCGAGCACGCCCGGGATGCCTACAAGGGGTGTGATGACTGCCTCGGAGAAACACGGTTCGGTGAGTACGAGCATCTTGCGATAGAGCCCCTGCTGCTGCATCTGGCTGATGGTCTGACGGAGCATTTCGGCGGTCATGCCTTGTCCGTTGCCTGCCTCGCGCCATACCAGTTCGTCGGCACCGTTCGTGGCACGGTTATGTCCGTGCCCACTCCAGAAGAGGAGGATGTTGGGTGAAGCCCCAATTGCCCCCCCTACGGCCCCCGTGGGGGCTACTATAGTTTTGCTGGCGGAGGGCAATGGTAATGTAGCCCCCTCGGGGGCCGAAAGGGGGGCTTTGGCTAAAAGGATCTTACAGATGTCAGCGGGCGTGACGTCGGCGTTGTCATAGTCTACGACGACATTGCTGTAGAGGTTTGGCCCGTCGTCTTCAGCGCGGATGATGCCCTGCTCGGGGTTCTTAGGGTCAGTGGCAAGTGCCTTGTCGATGATCAGGATGATGTGGTCGTCGTCGAATCCGTTCTTCTTAAGCATCTGGTAGACGCTGAGCACATCGGCCTGATGGCGGTAGTTGTTCCAGCCGTTGCTACCCTGTATCAATACGGCATACTGTTCAGAGAGTTCTGGATACTGAATGCCGGCATCCTTGTTCTCGACTTCGTTGGCAAAGGCTTGCTCAGGGTTTTCCATGAGCCAGTTCCAGGCCGCCATTGCAGCCCCCGTGCGACGGCTGCCGTCGCTGCTCAGGTAGTTCTGGTGGGTGAGCTTGCCATCTTTGATCTGCCAGTGGACGTAGGTGGTATGGACGGACGAGGTGTAAGTCTCGCTGTCGAAATGAATGTCGCCCGAGGCGCCCCTGAAGTCCATCAGCCGGCCTTGCTCTAACGCCGAGAGGTAGACTTCCATTGATGTCTGGCTCCACGCAGCACCGCTCAGCTGCTGGGTCTGCGGGGTGGTGATGGTGATGATGGCGTCGTTAAATTGAGAATTGAGAGTTGAGGATTGAGAATTGAGGATTGAGGATTGAGAATTGAGAATTGAGGACTCATGCTCCATATAGCTGGCGGCGAAGGCGGCCAGCATCAGGGCATCGTAGAACTTGCACTCGGCGAAGGTGGGCTTGGTGCCGAACTTCACCTCGTAGCTCTTCTCGAAGCCCGTCGTGGGGTCGGCGTAAGGCGAGAAACCCTGGTAGTACTGCAGAACGTCTACCCCCTTCCGGCCGAGGGCGTCGAGGCTCTCCTGTGTCAGGTTGCTGAAGGCGAAGTAGGTGCGTGCCCAGAATTCCATGAGTAGCAGCACCTCATCTTTGCCCTCTTCTTCCATCGGCTCATCGGGGTTGATGTCCCACCACTCCATGCGCAAGCGGGCGATGTCGTAGAGCTGCTGCGTAGTCTCGATGACGCAGAAGTTTCCGATGTCAAAACTGCCGAAGGTGGGCAGTTGGCTCAGCTCGTCCAGATAGTCCTTCATGCGTCGGCGAAGGTCAGCATCGTCAGTATATTGGTCGTTGTGTGAGAAAGGTATGCCCATCTCCTCGGCCTGGTAGGGTCCCCAGTCGAAGAACGTGCGCCCATAGCTGTCGCTGGGTGAGAACAGTGCTGCCGGTGTGCTGGTAGCCAAGTTGTGTCCCAAGCTTTTGATATACGAGGCGTACATGCTCAACAGCACCTCGCAGAAAGTGATGTCGGTCTCGGTGAGTGCCCAGAGGAACGGCTCCTTGTTGGCCACGCCTGCAGTACCCACGGCGAAGCGCCGGACGACATCCTCGCTGGTGGCTGTGGGCGCGATGAGGGGTTTGTGGGTCTGCTGACAGGCCGGGGCGAGCTGTGCCACGGCATCGTTGCCGAAGGGGCCGATGACGGCCATCACGTCGTCTCTCGAGGCCAGCGCCTCACCAAGCCGTGGCAGGTCTTCCGTCAGTTCGTCGTGCCATTCCAACTTCAGGCTGATGCATAGCGTGTCGTGCAGCTGCGCCTGGTGCAGGTTGTCGAGGAACCATTGTGCCGTTCGCTCGAATCGTGCCTTTGTGGCTGCGTCGGCCGTTGTCGGTGCCACCACAGCCACGGTCTTCTCTACCCATCGCCGCGACTGCTGATAGACGATGGTGTCGTCCTCCTGCTTGCAGGAAGTGAAGAGCGAATAGTGAAGGGTGAAGAGTACTGCGCAAAGCAGCATCTTTCTTCTTACATCTTTCATTTTACTTCTTCTCATGCTCGGCCTCCTTTCTCACGGCTTCGTCGTGCATTTCCTGTTTCATCTCCTCGGTCAGCAGCGGGGCCGTCTCTCCCTCATATCCCTGAGGTGTCCAGATATAGATATCCCTTGTGGGATTCAGTATCACTTCCGTGTAACCATCTTTCAGTCCCAGCGTCTGGTGCTTGGGCATCGTCCCTTCGTTGAACCACTGTCCGATGCATTGTGCCAAGGCACGGTCGATGTGCTTCACGATGGAGTACAGAGAATAATAGCTGTCATAAAAGCAATCGATGCCAATGATGCCGATATCCGCCAGCGTGGTGTTAATCATACGTGAGAACGTGTTCGATGCTCCGCCGCACACGGGAACCAGCGTGCCGATGTCCTCGCTCTGCCATTGCAGCAGCAGTTGTAAGGCAGTTGTGTCGGCCACGCTGAATCCGCCGCTGCCCATCTCGTCAAGATAGATCTCTGACAGCAGGTTCTGGCTGGCTTGCTTTTCGGTCAGCAGTTTCAGGCCAGCCTCAAAGCCGTCGCGGTAGCCCTGCAGGGCCTCGGTAACTGACGGTGTCTGGTGGTTGGCACCTATCAGCAGGGTGCTGGAGGACTCGGCGGCAGCCATAATCCTGCCCCCCTCGTACATTGCGCCGTAATAAGTGATGAAGAGCGTCGAGCCTTTTCCTTCTAATGGTGTACGGGTCTCTAAGTAGAGCAGGTCGGCGTATGGATTGGCTTCCAGTCGCTTGTTGTTCTTGCGGATGAAATCGTCGTAGCCAGGTGAGGCCACGATGAACAGTCGGCGCACCGAGTCCTTGGCCGTTTCCATCTGTCGGAACATCAGCTCTAGATACTGCAGTCCCTCCTCATACGTTCGTGGCGACTGCTGCATCGTGCGCAACCCATATTGCTGAGCCACGCGTTCCACACCCTCGTAGATGAGGTCGTTGTACGATTGGTCACCCAGCGCATTGGCATCGTAGATGACAGTCACTAACGGCGCCGTGCTCGCCTTCTCCTCGTTCGGGTCGGGCTGGTAGATGGTGTCACCGTCTTTAGTACAAGCAATGAGGACGCAGGTCAGGATGCTGACCATCATCCACAAATAGTTTTTTGTCATACGCCCATTGTTTATTGTTTATGGGTTATAGTCTCACGCCAAGCCTGAGCATGGCATTCCAGTCGTTCAGATGCCCACTGTTGTTCTCGTAATGGTAGCGGGAGTGGTAGAAATTGCCGTTCGCACAGACAAACCAGCGCGACCAGTTATACGTCACCGATAACCGACTGTTGACATTCAGCATGATGCGACTGTTGCGGCTGTCGGTATTCATCAGCGAGATGCGGTAGGCCTCATGGGGCAGCTCATCGTCGCTGTGCACAACCTCGTCGAGGGCCATCTGTCGGTAGTTGGAGTCGTAGCTGTAAGTCTTGATGTGGTTGTAGGCAGTAACCATCGGCATGGCCAGGACGCTGACGAGCAGCCCCTTGATGGGCACCCAGTTGTAGGCATACCCCGCTCCGATGCTGAGCTGCCACGTGTTGATACGCCCGATGTCGTTCATGTTGAGGATGAGGTCAGCATTGCTGTCGTGGGCATAGTCGTAGTCAGAGTGGAAGTAGCGCAGCCCGGCGGCCAGCGACCCTGCCGAGCGTCGCTGGATGACCGACTGATCGTAGGCCGCTGTGTAGGAGAAACGGCTGCTGTTGAAGATATAGACGCCCTCCAGAAGCTGCGTCTTGATTTTGACGGGCGAGCTGAGATACAGCGGCTGTATGAACTCGAAAGGCTCGGGCGTGGCCGTTTCATCCTCAGGATCAGCCATGTAGCCACTCATCCGCGTTTCGAAATCACCACCTTCAAAACTATGAAGCCGCAGTTTGACATAGTAGCTGGCCGATGCGGTCTCAATGTCCCAGTCAACGCCCTTGTTGCTCCCGATGCTGGCGGAGTAGCCTATGCCCCATCCGCGGTAGCCCACCCACAAGCCGGCAGACCTGGAGATGGCCGTGCGGATGCGCGGCTCGACGGTGACATCGCCTACCACGCCCTGATACATCTGGCTGCCATCGAAGGTTGACTTCATGTGCAGGTCGCTCTGATTGGCAATGCCCTTGGCAATGACCTGCCACGGACGTTCGGGCACCTCAATATAGCTGGAGTCGATGCCTTTACCTGTCGCGGCATCAATCCAGCGGCCCACTTTCCCGATGATGCCAACGCTACCCCTTACCGTCTGGGCTTGTGCCGCGATGGAGAGCATCAGCATCCAAAGGCAGCATACGGCAGTCGATAGTTGCTGTCGTCTCATGGTTACGGATGATAGGTCTTGTTTCCTGCCCTGGGACAGCGGTTGACGGTGCTCAACCAGGTGTAGCCGCAGACTTTGCATGTATGCTTCATGCCGAAGGCATTGCCGCCCTCGTCGAGAAGCAAGAGCCGGAAGTGCGGTATGCCCTCAACGTTGAATGCGACAGTGTAGTACACACCATGGTCGCCGATGGTGACCTCCACCGTTCCCTTGTTGTCGTCGAGCTTATAGATGTAGGGCAGTCCCGTGAAGGCGCTGCCCACATAGAGCTTTATCAGGTCAATGGCGTCTTCCTTCGACAGCACCCCAATCTTATAGGCGCCCTCACCCATGGCATCGAAGAACACTCGCCCGTTCTCGTCGAGCAGTACCGCCTTCAGCTCTGCCACCTGGCTGTCTCCCTGGCTGTTGTCATCGTCGTCACTACCACAGGCTGCAAAGGTACACCCCATAGCCAACAGCATCAATGCCGTCAGAAACACATAAATGTTTTGCCTTCTGTTCATATTTTGTCATTCAAGTATTTCATATTCCCCAAACGGCTGAATATAGGAAGCGATGCCCTCTTAGAAGTCAAGACGGTAGAAGAGGTTGGGCAGTGAGATGCCTGACTTGTCGTAACGCAGCTCGCCCGTGGTGAGGTCGAAGCGCTGGGCGTAGGGCGTCTCGTTCTGCAGGATGTTGATACCCTCGAAGGCGATGGTGTGGCTCAGCTTCTTGCCGTTGATCTTGTAGCTGACGGTAAGGTCGATCATGTTGGTCGGGTCGAACTGTTCCGTCATCACCTCATCTTGCTTGTAGATAGGCTCATCGTCGATGATACCTGCGGCCACCTTGGCCTTCATGGCGGCGAGGTCAATGGGCGTGTGGCGCAGGCCGCCCTGCAGGGTGTATTTGGCACTGACGTTGAACACGTTCTGCTTGCGCTTGCCCATCATCCACTCCTTACCGACCAGCAGCTTCACCATGTAGCCACGGTCGTAGAGCTGCGGACGCCATTTCTTGTCGAGTCCGCGGAATTCGGCCATCATCCATAGCTTCATGGTTTTCATAGATAGTTTCGTTTTATTTGAAATATTGATTTATTTGCTTTTTCAGTTTCAATATGCGTCGCACACTTTGTTCGAAGCGCTCTTCGGTGAGGGTACCTTAGGGGGCTACACATTTCTTTCCGCCTTTAATATAAATGCCGCGTGATGGGATGTTGCTGAGACGACGACCCTGCAGATCGTAGCATTTAGTGTCTGACGATTTAGTGTTTACTATTTCCTTGATTCCCGATTCTTCGTTGTCATCAATGCGCAACATGAAACGGGCCGTAGGATCCTGGACACTGTTGTAGGTGAGGTAGGCGCGGTAGGGCGGTATGCGGGAGCCCGTGTAGTAGAAGAATCCCACCTCGCCCTGGCTGCGGCCTAAGGTGAGGATGCTGCCCTCGTTGGCATCGCCCTGGTTGACGGGCACGCCGAACTGACTCTCCTGTCCGATAGGCGTGCCGATGAGCTTGTTCTCCCACTTGTCGAGTGGGTCCACATCGCCGGTATAGGGTGTGAGCAGGTAGGTGCCGGGCTGTTCGCCCTTGATGACCACAGGAGTAGTGGCGGGCAACAGGTTGTCGACGCGTTTCAGCGTGGCCTCGTTGGTCGTGACCGATGACTCAGTGACGATATAGGCTTTCAGCGTCGACGGCAACTGGGTAGCGAAGCCGATGTAGAGCGTTGCCCACCCGGCACTGGTGACAGTGAGGGGGAAGTAGCGGTGCAGATGGTCTTCATAGTCCTCCCAAGAGGAGTCGTCAAGATAGTCTGCATAGAGGGCACCATCGTAGGAACCGTCGTTGATGTAGATATCAATGTCACCAGAGACAGGAACGATGCCGTTTTTTGTCAAATCAGCCACATGACCTTCGGGCAGGGCATTGTCGAGATAGATGCTCGTAAGTCCAGGAATCTGATAGAAGGCATTGGGGAGAATGGCATCAAGGGCACCGCTCACGGTGGCCGATGTTTCACCTCGTGCCGGCGGATAGGCCACCAGTTGGTCGCTCGTGTTGAAGAGCAGCCCGCTACGACTGACAAACACCGTGTTCTTTGGCTCCACATAGAAATCCTTAATGCCGGAGCCGTGGAAAGAAAGTCCTGAAGTTGTCGTCGCAGCGGCAGGCAGGGTGACAGACTCAAGTGCCGTACAACCGTTGAAGGCATTGTCGCCGATGGTGGTCATGGCCTTGGGCAGTTCTACGGCGGTAAGGTTCGACAGCCCAGAAATCATACCCTCGTTGAGCGTGGTCAGTCCCACGAAGTAGCGCAGTTCGCGGAAGGTCTGCACGTTGGTGGCATTGGTCCTAAAGGTGGCAAACTGGTCTGTCGTTGCCTCCACGGCCTCGCGCAGGGTAACCTTGCCATTATTGTCGGCATCAAAAGCTGCGAGGCATGCTGTTTCGGCATTGGCGTCCTCGAAGGTGATGCCTACCGTACCGCTGATATTCACGTCGATGGCCACGACGCGCAGAGCTTTGGTGCTCTGGCTCTTAGCCTGGTTGGTCTGTGCGATGAGATACTCGGTGTTGCTCCCCGTGCTGTAGACGGGCGACGCCGCACCGCAGGAGTTGATGACGTCGATGTAGTCATTGCCGTGGTAGGCCGACCAGGTGACGCCCTCGTTGGGGAAATCGAAGACCTGTGTGACGTTGCCTGCACGGTCGCCTTCGGCAAAGAGCAAAGGCATGGAGAGCAGGTCGCCGTAAGGAGTTTCGGCATAGAGCTTCAGCACGGGATAGCGGCGCAACTCGGCTTTCCAGTTGGCAGCATCAGCAAGCATCTGCCCCGAAATCATATCCGCCGGCTTGGAAGAGTAATCGTCATCCATCACCGTGAAGTTGCTGGCCATCATCGTGAGATCGAAGCAGGAGTTCCTATCTACCGTACCACGACGGACAAAGCCGTAGGATTTATTGTAAGCATATTCCACCTTGCCGGTGCTGATGCAGCGGGTCACCACAGGTCGTCCGCCATTGGTCTCCTTGTCGCTGACCAATCCAGCTCCCACGTATTTCTCGTTACTTGTTGCCCAGCCTACATGTACGCAGGAGAAACAGTCGGTGAGGGCATTGTTCTTGTCATCAACCGACCCCACCATGCCACCTGCCATACCGTCGCTGAGCACACGTCCATGAGTCATGCACTGCTCCAGAGCTCCATCGTCGCCGGTCAAGACACCACAGATGGTGCCCGCACAGATTTCGGTCGCAGAGCCGCTGGCGCGGACATAGCTGTCGACTACTGCCAGGCGGGAGACCTTTCCCGAGAGGGTGGCAAAGAGACCGTGAGCCGACTCACTGGCACAGTCGTCATCCTTGACATAGAGGCCATAGATGGTGTGGCCGCCGCCGTCAAGGTTGGCAGCAAAGTTGGCAGACGTCCACAGGTTGGCTCCATTGCGCGGCTCCTCGTTGGTTTGTAGCAGGTGCTTGTTGATAAAGATGTCGTTCGCCAATCGGAAGTACATGCCCACCTTATTATATAAAGAGGTGTTGTCGATGGCCAATCGTAGCTGGCCGACGGTGCGGATGAGGTAAGGGTCGAGGAATGAGCCGTTGCCGCCATCGAAGCCGGTAGCTGTCTGGCCGTCCCACTCCAAGCCGTAATTCACTTTGATGAGTGCCTTGCGCTCCAGCCCGTTGCAGCGAATCGTCAGCATGGCCTCACCGGGGTCGAGGGGCTGCAGGGTATTACCCGTTACCTCTACGCTATTGCTGTTTTCGGTCAGGTCATAGGTCACCTGCTGATTGAAGGCATCGTAGCCCATCGTAAATGACGAGGTGACATCTTGGGGTGGGAAGAAGTGCTTGGCATCGTTGCTGATATATGTTGGCAGGCTGCACAAGATGAAGTTGCCCTGGAACGTAGCCTCCTCCTTGGCTGTGTTGGGCACGGTGTAGCCACCGTCGGCAGGCAGCGGCGTAGTGATAGCCGACACCTTGCCGGCTAAGTCGTAGCCCATGCCGTTGGTAGGCAGGTCGCACAACCAGCTGTCGTAGGTGAAGGAATGGTTGCTGAAATAATTAAGGCTGGCATCGTAGGGAAAGTTGGTGTTACCGAAAGCAACGCCATAATGAGTGGAGGCAGAGGGTTTCACCATTGTTCCGCAATACTGACAGCTGATGTCTGAATTGTAAGCTGTTGTCTGACTACTACGTTGGAGATCACCAAACACACCACCCGCATAGGTAGCCGAGCTTGCATCGATGAAAGAGCAACTGAAGCTATTGCTGATGTTTGTTTTATTCGTTCCAATCGAGAACTGTCCGATCAGACCGCCAACCGTCGTTCCACCCTTTAGTGATGTTGCTGTGCAGCAATAGGTCATTGCCGCCGTTGCTGTGGTGGAAATGGTCTGTGCATAACCTATCAGTCCGCCCATAATGATATTGCTGCCAGTAGCCGTGATGTTGCCTGACGACGAGCAGTGGTTGACATTGTTCACCGTACATGAGCCGGCCAAGCCTCCCACGGAGATTTCTTCGCTGCCCGTGTTCGTGCAGGTAATATCGGCCACGGCGTGGCAGTCGGTCAGGTTGTAGGCACATTCGCCGACGAGTCCACCTACATCGGCCCAGCCACTGGCGGTCAAGGTAATGGAAGCTCCCTTTACTGCCAAGCCGCTGATGCTGCCATCCTCAATGGTTCCGAAGAGTCCGAAGTAGCTGGTGTAGCTTGTCGATGTGGCCGTAATGGTCATGCCGCTCACAGTATGGCCGTTGCCGTTGACGGTGCCTTTGAAAGAATGGCTGTTACGGCCGATGGGCACCCATACCACCTTGCCACCGTCGGGTTTGTCCAGCGAGAGGTTGGCGGTGATGGAGAAGTGTTGTCCAGAATAGGTCTGTCCGTCCTCGTTGACTAGATAAGCCAACAGTGCCAACTGCTCTGGCGTGCTAATGAGGTAAGGGCTGCCGGAAGAGCCGTCTCCTCCGCCGAAACTACTGGCCTTGTAGTTGTACCACGTGTTGCTGCCGAAGCCGTCAACACTCACGTTATCAGCCCATGTCTGACCGACTGTCAGAGTCGTCAGCAGGATTGCTGTCAAAATCTTTTTATGCATTGTCCTATTTTCTATAATCTCAATAACTATACTTCATGATTTCCTCGGTGGTGCCCAACAGATAGACACCATGCGTCGAAAGGGGTACGAACAATTTGGTGCCTGTGACTGTAGCACGATACACCAAGAGACCTTCTGCGGAGAAGACACGCAAGGTGTCGCCGCTCTTCAGCCCACTGACACTGATACCACTCTCCTGCCGCTCAATGTGCAGTGTGTGCGGCTGTTCCTGTTCTCGAAGTTGCTCGATGCCAACTACTGTCTCGGCGGGCAATAGTGTGACATAGTGCGTGTTCTCGTTCTCACGTAGATTGTCCACATCTATGCCGTTGGCCTCAATGTGGATGTTGAGGTAGGCATTTTCCGGCTCCATGATGCCTGGCACATCGACGGTGGCAAAAGCCTTGCGTACGCCGCCGAAGTTGAAGAATTCGTCAGCGGTGACCACCGTCTCTGCCTGGTCGTTGATAGGCTCGGTGAGTCCTGGGTGCGGATAGATGCCCACCCGCACCTTGTTGTGGGGCTTCAGCCCGCGTGACGAGTGGTCGATGAGTTCCACGAGGAAGGAGTTCACACCATCCTCGACCGTATGTCCGATGAGGCGACACTCCACGTCTTCCATATCGACGTGGATGACCTCTTTCGCCTTCTTCTGGCGCATGAGACTGATGTTCCGGCGTGGGTGACGGCGGGCCTTGAACACATTGTCGTAGGTCACCTCGACATGGCTCGACAGGTAGCCGTCGAAGTCCTCGGTGATGGGATATTCCACGACGAAAGTCTTCTCGCACAGGGGGGGCACAAAGGAATCGTTAATGTCGAATACCTGGTCATTGATGGTGGCCTTCACATTATGGATGGCCGATGTGCCGGTATTGCGCACGGTGACATTCACGGGCAATACACTGCTGCCTAACAAGGCGTACTGCGTGTAGGAAATGTTGTAATCGAAGCTGTTGCTGAAGTATTTCTCGTTCTGCATGACCACGGCACCACCCGATGACATGTCGGCCAGCGAATAGACCACCTTGATATGGGAGTCGTCAAGGACGCCGTCGAAGTCGCAAAGCACAAGGCTGTCACGGTCGCCACCCAACGTGATGGGAGACGTGATGCAGGGTACGGGCTGCAGACTGATACGCGAGGCGTTGAGCATGGTGTGTATCTCGTTGGTGGCTTTTGCCAGACCATCTTCATCGCGAACGGTGTTGCTCATCTCCGTCCACAGCACTGCGAAATCGTTGAGATTCTCAGCGGAACGGTCGCAGATAATCTTTACGCGCTGGGGCGAACAGAAGTTTGCACCCACATCGCTACCGGCCACGCCGCTGCTGGTGCCGTCCATATTGAGCGTCTTGACGAAGATATCGCGGGTGGAGTCGTTCTTCTCATAGAGCATGGCGGCTACGGTGTGCTGGCCCACACGATTCAGGAATATCTGTATCGGTTCGAACTCATCCTCGTTGAAAACTGGCTCCTTGGTGACTAAGTCAACCGAGGCATAGTTGAACGTATTATGCCGACTGATGGAATCCAAGGGATAGACCGTCATGCACGAGCCCACGAGCACGGTGTCGTTGCGCATCACAAGGTCGTACTGCGACATGACTTGCTCTTCGTCGATGGCGAAAAGTCCGATGGGTTCCAACCACCGGCTACCGTCGTAGATGGAAAGCACAAGGGCACCGTCCATAGCCGTGTTGTAGAGCGAGTCGGGAGAGACTTCCTCATCAATGGTGTATAGCTTTCCGCGCTGCCAGACACAGGCCGCCTTGCCGTCGTCCTGCATGGTGACCATGGGCTTGGTGTTGATAAAGCCGTCGCCCGAGGGCATGACCACGGTCTGCCGCCACGTGCTGCCTTCCTCACGGATGTTGGCCATGATGCTATTGTGCTTAGCCAGTTCGTTGCTCTGCACCATAGCGTGTTCCGGCTGCAACTTATTAGCATCGACGATGGTGTCCATCTGCTCGTAGACCACTATCTCATGTTTCCCGTGCTTAGAGCGGTTCTGGTTTGTCGTGGCAGTGGTATGGTTAGTGTTAAGGTTAACCGTCTGTCCTGTCTCGGCGTCAAAGATGCCGATGCGGTCGTCGTTATAATCGTCAGGCTTGCCTAAGTCGTTGAACACGACGTGGCGTTCGTCGAGGAAATGGGGATTAACGTTGCTGGCCACATCCTCAATGATGGGTGTACCAAGGTCGGTAGCGCTGAGCGGTGGCAGCCGGCGATAACTCTCCCCCACAGTACGGGCCTTTACCCCGTTGAGCCAATAGGGGAAGTCGGGGTGAAGGGGGTTGTGGTCGTTGTTGGGGGAATACCACTGATTGCCGATGGCAACGCCAGCCCGACCCGACCACTGGAAGAAATAGGTACGAAAGTCAGCGAAGGCACTGATGCCCGCGATAGCCATAGCGTGGAGGCCTCCTGACGGTGCGGGGTCCGATAAGCAGGCGGCCACGCCCGCTGCACCAGCGAGTTTGCCACCACAACGCAGACCCGCATTGATGAAGAGAACGGGGTTGGGTGGGGTACACAATTCAGCCCAGGCTCCCAGCTTAATCCTGGCAGAGGCAGTGGCAAAATAGCCGAAGTTCTTGGTCGATATGGGCATCTTCGTGTTGAAAGTCTTCAGCCCAAAGTCGAGTTGCATGGAGGCCTCGAAGGTGGCACCGATGCCGAAGGTCGGTATCTTTTTCAGCACATCGGCAATGCCGCCCGTGAGGTATTTGTCGAGTAGGTTAGGAACGGTGAGCCCTATTCCATAGCCTATGGTGCCACTAAGGTTTTTCAGGTGGAAATATTCTTTGGTGTTCTTGCTCAACGGTATGTCGAAAGCAATTTTACCACTTCCGAACCAGCCAATGCCGACGCGCTGCGGGGAGAAGTCGAAGACATCGTCTATCTCTTCAGCCATCCAGTCGTCTAACGACGGACCGTCGTCAACAGCACTATAACTCCTGCCTTTGCTATCCTTTTCGTAGATGGAGTTGCAGTATTCCCTCGCCTCCTTACGCATTTCGGTGAGTCGCTCGTCCTCACCTTCAGGCAATCCTTCACCCTCCTTTTCGCCACGGTTGTAGTCGGCTTTGACACTGATGCTGAGAAGTTGTTTCACCGAGTTCACCACCACGGAGGTCTTGACATTGAAAGGACTGAACTTCAGTTTCGCCGATACGGGTAGGTTGAACGAGGTCCCGGAGTCGCTGAAACCGCGCATCACACTTTCGTCTTTGTCGCCTCCGAAGTCATTGTTAACCTTCTCTTCAGCGATTTTCTTCATCGCCTCGCGGTCTATGCGCACCTTAGTCAGGAAGGGGAAGGGATCGTAGGTCTGGTTGCCGTCGTTGATGGCCATACGGCAGCAGATGTTCTCAGGGAAGTTAGTGGTCAGGTCGTAGCTGGAAATAAAGTATGTGCGTGTGAAAGCGGGATACTCCGTCCCGAATGTGGTCAGCGACGTGGGGTTGATGGTGGCCACGCTACTACCGTCATTAGCATTGGTGAGTTGAAGGTAGGCTTGCGGCTGCTGGCTGCCACGTGGCGTGGAGTAGACCAGTTCCATACGGGCATAGCGCTCAATCTTCTGTCCGTCGAGCACTTTGGGCCAGTTGCTGCCGGCATCGTCCATAAAGCAGAGCGTGTCGGCCTGGGGTATGAGCGAGATGTCGAAGTCGTGGATGTCACACACGCAGTAGTCTTCACCGTTGATGAAGGCAACAGTCTTGGTGTCGTTGAGCGTCATCAGGTGCTGGCTGCTCAGCATGAGGCCATCGCTGCTGCCATTGCTGGCCTGCAGGATGATGTTGGCGGTGCAGCGAGACTCGTCGACGATGCCCGTCACGGGGTCTGCGGAACCGGGATAGCGATAGAAGGCAGGAATACAGCCCGACGCAAGAATCTCTAAACAGGCTGGTTTGCCGTTGGTGATGACACGGTGGGTCTTTGTACGCCGGTCGTAGCCGTCATAACGTACAAGCGGGTCGTAGGAGCGATGCCCGTCTTTATCGACAGACTCGACATTGATGGTTGCCTTGCTGACATTCTTTCCACGGCTGTTAAAGAGGCTGATATAGAGTGTGTCGTAATGTTCGTAAAGGCCGGTGCCTATCCAGTTGAAGTTGACCAATTCACGGTTTTCATGCTTGTCAAGATGGAAACCGGTAGACAGTCTGGTGGTGCCGAAGTCGGGGTCCAGCGTGACACCGGTGTGCAGGCGGGACTTGTTGAGCCGTAACTTACGTTCAGAGTTAAGGCTTTCGTTAAGGTTGGTCAAGAACACGTCCTGTAGTGTCTGGCCTTCTTCTACATAGAAGCTTTGGAAGGTCTTGCCCTGCAGTTCCAAGGTGTTGAACTCTAACTGTGGCTCGCCATCATCATCGGTATAGCTTACTGCGTATTCCAGACCGTAGGTCTCGCCCGACAACTGCCGCTTTGAGTCGAGTTGGAAGATGTAGAGATTGTCGTCGTTCCAGTCGTAGATGTAGTATTCGAACCTGATGGAGTCCTTTTCATTGTTCGTGGGCCATACCTTGATTTTCACAGGTTCGTCCTGACGGGGCACATTGACGTAGAAATAGCGGCTGACGCTCACCGACTGGTGACCGCCCACGCCATCGTCTACTGACACTTCATAGCTGCCGCTGGTACCCTTGCCATCGTTGATGCGGAAGCAGAGCAGGCTGTGGTCGCGCATAGTCCAGAATTGCTTCTGTTGTGTCAACCCTTTCTTCTCCTCCGATGCAAACATACGCATTACCGCATCCACCTCTACCTGATTGCCGGCAATGTCGCCGTTCTTCACTTCTCGCCAAATGAGCCCAGACTGGTCACTCTCAATTTGACCAAAGTTGACAACATCGGAGACGTTGTTGGAGAAATAAAGCTTGAAGCCCTGACTCCTTAGTGGCAAGCAGACCATAAGGAGGCAGCAGAAAAAAACAAGTTGTTTAGTTTTCATTGTCGTTTCTGTTGTTGTCATAAAAGTTCAGACTATTCGTCATCATCCCACTCCTGGCTGCGCGAGCCCCTGCTCAGTGCCTCCGAAGTGCCCTGTCTTGGATCGAAGGTCATCGACTGTGTCGTTCCTGCCAGCAGGGGGACACTGATGGTCTTTACCACACTGACAATAGGTTTTTGATACTTAGTTTTTTTCATTCTGGTAGGTTGCTTGTTTAAGATTTGCAAGTTCTGCACAGACGATGCCGAGGCATCAGACAGTAGTAGCCAGCTATTTTAATGGCTGGTAATAGGTTAGGCGTAGCGGGCGTGCCGTTGGTACGCGACAGCAACCAATGGTAGGTCGCGTACCTAAAGGCTTCGCTCGACTCAACTCACGCTCGGCAGAGCTGATGCGAGCATCGCTCTGTACTCGCTTTTTCGATGAGTTGAGCTTCGCTCGACTCATCTCACGCTCGGCAGAGCTGATTTGAGCATCACTCTGCGCTCGCTTATTCGATGAGTTCAAAATGCTGGAAGTCCTTGCAGGAAGTCCAGTCACCGCCCCACTCAAAGCCAGCCTCGGTGAAGAGCTTGAAACAGAGGTCGTTGTGGTCAATCTTGTACGGGAACGTTAGCGTGCGGTCGCAATATTCCACGGCGGTGGCAGGTTGCACATAGCGTGTGCCGTCTGCACGGTCTTTGTAGTAGGGGTTGTAGAGCGTGTTGATGTCTACGGCCAGGCCGCGTGCATGCTTCGAGAGCTTGGTGGTGCCGGCGATGGCACGGTAGCAGAAGCACGACGAATTGTTGGCACGCATCTGTTTCTCGTCGTCGGCATCGAATTCATCGGGGAGCACCATCAGCTGGATGGGGTAATGCGCATCGTAAAGCTGGTGCAGGATTTTCGCAACGCGGTCGGCTATCAGCTTGTTACAGATAATTTCGCCCACGTGTATCTTCTCATCGTAGTCCCAATGCAAGGCCCGGATATGGCGCAAGTCGTCACGACCAATATGGGGATTCTCTTTGTAGGTCTTGTTCTGCATCCGCCCCCAGACGTTGTCGGGAATAGGCTCGGCGGCAAAGCATTTTTCCACGCCGCCAAAAGCCTCGACTGCCGCTGCTGGCACTGTCTTTCCGGCCTGCCATTCCTTGAGTATCGTCAGGTCCTCTTCGCTATAGCCTGGCTTCACAGTGTTGTCGTCACTCTTACAGTTGGCAAACATGAGATTGCTGGTCAGAATAACGACCAGGATTCCTAAGAGATTCTTTTTCATCGTTGTCCGAATAAGTTGCCGTTAACGTTATTTACACTTGATATCCTTGAACTGCCAGGTGGTGGAAGGCTCGATGAGGTCGAACTCATTGGCCTCTTCGGGCAGGGCGGGGAAGATGAGGGCGAAACGCAACTTCTGGGTGGGCCAGGGGATGAAAGTCTTGGCCGGCTCCATTGTCACATTTTGCACGCTGGCCAGTCCCAGCTTGCCGCCTTTGTTGCCCTTGATGTAGGTTGCACCCTTGATGTAGACGGGGATGTTTGCCGAATAGGCCTCAATCTCCATCTCGACACGCGTCTCGCTGTTGGAGCATGCCACACGCAGGATTTTCACGCCACTGGCATTCTTTTTGTTCACGAAGACGGGATTCTCTCGCACATAGCGGTAGGCGGAGTAGTCGGCAAGCGTCACCTTGGCGTTGTTGAGGATGCTGGGGCCGTCGTCCTCACGGCCTGCCTTGACGTAAAGGCTGGTGATTTTCTGCGAGATGGCGCGCTGTTCGGTGTAGCCATACTTGCAGTTCAGTTTGGCGGCCTCCTCGTATTTCTCCAGGGCTTCCTCCCAGGCTTCAGCGCTCTCAGCAGCTTTGGCCTCGGTCATGGCATCCTGGAAGCTCTGCTCGAACTCCACTTTCTGACGTGCCAGGATTTCCATCTCTTTCTTTCGTTCTGCCGACTCTATGGCGGCATTGGCCAGGCCAAACACGCCCCGGATGGCGTTCTGCGTGTCATAGTTGGTCCATTGGGCACTAGCGGGAAGCGTCATCATCATTCCCAGCACAAATACAATTGCATTCTTCTTTTTCATTGCTATAAATTATAAGTTATTCAAGTTTCGTTGTTAGAGGTTGTTAGAGGACGTTCTTGGTAGCAAGCGAGCAGAGCTCGAGCGAGAATTCATGAGTATAGCCACCTCAGGCGTACGTAGCGTCATGTCTATCGACTTCTAACTCCTTCTTACTACTTCTAACTCCTTCTAACTCCTTCTTACTACTTTTTACTCCTCAACTTACTTCTGTATTTTCTTTTGTCCGCTACGGCTGATGCTGATGCCCTTGGCGTTGGCATCCTTCCTGACGCCCTGCGGCGTGTACCACTCGTTGATAGCAGAAGCGGTAACGGTGCTGATGGCCGTAGTCTTATCAGAGGGAGCGATGGCAAAGCGGACGATGAGTGGATAGTGATCGCCTAAAGGCTTGCCGTCTACGGTATAGCCGTCTTTATCAACCTCGGCGCTCGTGGGTGTGATGACGGCCTTGGCATCTGTGGGGTTGATGTAGAGCACCTTGTCGAGGGTCTCGTCGGCCAGCGGCTCGCTGCCTAACTCGGGATAGATGCCGCCCCGCTGCTTCTCCACCCATGCGTCGCCCACGGTGGCGAGGCCAGTGGCCTGGATGGCATCGATGAATAAGGTCTTGAAGTCATCGCGATAGTAATAGCTGTTCATGTCGCCCACCACTACCACGGGACGGTCGTCGAGGCGCTCCATGATGTGCTGGTGCAGCTGTTCCCACTGCGACTGGCGTGCCTCGCGGTCCTTCGCCTCGTTGCCCAGCCTCTCATCGCGCGGGTCGCTGGCATCCATGTGCATGTTGTAGACCACCACCTCGTTGCCGTCCTGAAGGGTGATCTCATGACGGCGGAAGCCTTTGGTGATGAGGTCGTCGCCGGAATGGCTGAACTTGCCGAAGTTGCGGTTCCATGCCACACGCTCGTAGGCCGTTGACTGGCACTCATGCTTCCACGCCATGTTCAGACCGTCGCACTTCAGCTTGAAGTTCTGAGGATGGAGGAAGTCCACATCCTCCATCTCCTCGAAGATGACTCCACCTGTCCACTCGTCGTGGTTGTAGGCAGCAAAGAGGCGTGACCATATCTCCCAACGATAGTTGAAATCCTCCTGCATGGCCACGATATCGCAGTCTTTGGCAGCCATGTAGATGCTGATGGCTTCGCTGCCTGCCGACTTGGGACCGTCTTCATTCACGTCGAAGAACAGGATTTTGCCGGGCAGACCGTCGACGTTGAGGGTCATGATGCTGAACGAGCCGTTGTCGCTCTGTGCCATTGCCGGCATACTGGCTGTCATTGCCATTGCGGCGATGATCGAAAGAATATGCTGTTTCATAATCATTAGTTTTCAATTATTATTATTCAATCTTTTTCGTAAATGTTGACGTGGTTCTCTTTCAGCCAGTTCTCTAAGAAGAACAGGTAGTAGTCGGGCGTGCCGGGCAGCGGGCGCTTCTGCATCGTACGCTTTGCTGGCGTCGGCTCTGAGAAGTCGGTGTTCGTTGCCCGTGCCAGGGCTTCCTCTTCAGTGAGGTAAGTGTAGATTTCCGCGATTTCCTCTAACGACAGTCCGCTGTCGTCGGCAATCTGCAG
>JAEEGL012365161.1_pt1 | contig 48414 bp, 25 predicted proteins | sample 9134231 | NCBI WGS metagenome assembly JAEEGL01 (sample SAMN16246548, study PRJNA631951) | gut metagenome | biome: gut microbiome; feature: rumen; material: fiber-attached | host: Bos | place: Iran: Karaj | collected 2018-10 | reverse complement strand
CTTCCACGAGCAACCCGCCGTACTGAACGGCGCCAGCGAACTCGCGGTCCAGATCCTTGGCGAAAACGGCAAGCACGCGCGCACAGCCGTGGGCGTCACCGCCCTCCCCAAGAACGCTGCCGTCGAAATCAGCTGCACGTTTGAGGCTATCCCCGAACAGGTTCAGTTTACCGGAAGGATGAACTGGATTGAAGGCTAGAGCGACTTGAGCCACTCGCGCATTTCGTAGACATCGACTTTCGCCTGCAAGGACTTGCGGGCGATTTTTGCACCCGCAGACGTCGCCATCTTCTCGGGCTTGAGGGCCATCCCCACGCGGCCCAGGTCCAGACGGTCGGCGTCGTAGCACGTGTCGATGGTCGCATCGTCTGCGCGATGTTCCTTCGTATGGAAAAAGCAGGCGTGGTAAAGCTTGTCGAACTGCTCCTGCGTAATGTCGAGGAGGCCTTCTTCTAAACATTTCTTGGCAAAAGCAGCTCCGCGCTCGCCATGTTCGCCGTCGTAGCCGTCGTCTTCGCGCTTGCAATCATGGAACAGCGCGAACAGACGCACCACCGTGATGTCCGCCCCGGTCGAAGGAGCGAGCATGAGCCCGTTGAATTCCACCTGGCGCCAATGTTCGAGCCCGTGGTGTTTCGAATCGAACACCCGGCTCCCGTAGACGAAATCCTGTAAGGCGGCGAAGTCAATCATGGGCAAACCTATTTCCCGTAATTCTCCTTCAAGTCCATCAGGCACTGGAGCGCCTGCATGGGGGTCATCTCCTCGGGCTTGAGCCGGCGAATTTCATCCTTCAGCAGCTGCGTATTCTCGTCGGGCGGCGCGAACAAATCCATTTGGGGCTTCGCCACAATCTTCTTGTGGGCGGCCTCGTCGCTCGGGTCAATCTGCTGCTTTTCAAGGCGCAAAAGAATCTTCCTCGCGCGGCGCACCACCGTATTCGGGAGGCCCGCCATCTCGGCCACATGGATACCGTAACTCGAGTCGCAAGCACCCGCCAGAATCTTGTGGAGGAATATGAGTTTGTCGCCCTTCTCTTGCACAGCCACCTGGAAGTTCCCAGCGTGTTCCAGGCTGTCGACCAGGCCAGTCAATTCGTGGTAGTGCGTCGCAAAAAGCGTAAGCGCCATGCGGGCGGGCTCGCCGTGCAGCGTCTCCACGATGGACCATGCAATCGAGAGCCCGTCAAACGTGCTGGTACCGCGGCCGATTTCATCGAGCAGCACCAAGCTGTGCGGGGTCGCATTGCGCAAAATGTTCGCCGTCTCGATCATCTCGACCATAAAGGTACTGAGACCGCGGCTCAGGCGGTCGCTCGCGCCCACGCGGGTGAATATGCGGTCCACCACGCCAATGCGAGCGCTCTCGGCAGGCACAAAGCATCCGATTTGCGCCATGAGCACAATGAGCCCGGTCTGGCGCAGGTACGTCGATTTACCTGCCATATTCGGCCCCGTAATGAGCATGAGGCGTGTGCCGTCGGGGCTCAGCGAAACGTCGTTCGGGATAAAGTCCAAATCAGGGTTCACGGCGACAATCACCGGGTGGAACCCTCCGCGAATTTCAATCCCCGTGCCATCGAACACCTCAGGGCAAACATAGTTGTACTTGCGTGCGGCGCGGGCAAAACTGTACAGGCTGTCGACGCGGGCAATGGCGTCGGCAATCTCCTGGAGTTCGGCGCGCCAGCTGTTCACGCGTTCGCGCAGTTCGCAAAAAATCTTGTATTCCAGCGCATGAATGTTTACTTCGGCGTTGCTGATGATGGACTCGCATTCCTTCATCTCGGGCGTGATGTAGCGTTCGCCGTTCACAGTCGTCTGCTTGCGGATGTATTCCTCGGGAATCGGCTGCGTCGCCTTCGCCATTTGCGCCTTGGTAATCTCGATGTAGTAACCGAACACGCGGTTGTAGCCCACCTTGAGGCTCGGGATCCCCAAGCGTTCGCGTTCGCGGACTTCGAGGGAGGCAATCCATTCCCTGCGTTCCTTGATGTCTGCATTCATCGCATCGAGCTCGGCATTGGCGCCGGGTCGAATCATGCCGCCCTCGCGTATGGTGAGCGGCAAGTCTTCGTTGAAATTCTGGAGCAGTTCCTCGCCGCGGCCCTTTGCACGCAAAAGCGTCTCGCGCAGGCCCTCGAACACAGGAGCACGCAGCCCCTCCAGCACGTCGGCCACCTTGGAGGCCTGGCTAAGCGAGCGTCCCATTCCCGCCAGGTCGCGCGCATTGGCACGCCCCGATCCGACGCGTCCCATCAGGCGTTCCATGTCAAGGATGCTCGTGAGCGAATCCTTGAGCTCGTCCAGGGCGACCGGATTTTGCACCAGTTCCGCCACCGCCTCCTCACGGCTGCGAATCTTCTCCACCGAAATTAGCGGGTGACTCACCCAGTCCTTGAGCGTTCTGCCGCCCATCGCAGTCACGGTAAAATCCAAAACCGAGCAAAGCGTGCTGGAATAATCGTCGGCGTTGAGCGGACGCACCAGTTCCAAGTTGCGGAGCGTGCTCGGGTCGAGCGTCATGTAGTCGTCCAGGTTCAAAATCTCGAGCGACGTAAAGTGGCTCAGCTCGGATTTTTTCTGGTCCATCAGGTATTGCAGCAGGGCACCCGTCACCGCGGTCTCCGAAGTGCGACCGTCCAGGCCGAGTCCGTCCAGCGCCTCCACCTTGAAGTGGCTGAACAGCACCTCCCTCGCCTGTTCCTCGCCAAAGAGGAACGTCGGGAGCTCCGTCACCAAGACATTCTCCGCCTTGATCAGGTCCATGATACCCGCGGGAATATTGCAACCCTCGGGCACCACAATCTCCTTGGGCATGCGGCGGCTGAACTCGCATTCAAAAGACTGCTCGCTGCTGAGACAGGCGGCCAAGTAACCCGTGGTCACGTCGGCAAAGGCAAAAGCCGCGCAGCACGAACCCGACTCCCCTGCCGGTCCCAGGTTCTGGCGGGCATTCGAGCCTGCAGCCGTTTCGACCGTCGCCGGGATGTAGGCGCAAAGGTAGTTCGCCTCTTTCGCGTTGAGGTTCGTCTCGTCCATCGCGGTACCGGCACTGATAATCTCGACGATATCGCGTTTGACGATTCCCTTGGCGAGCTTGGGGTCCTCGACTTGCTCGCAAATGGCAATGCGGTATCCGGCGGCCACCATCTTGGGCACGTAGCGGTCGGCGGCATGGTGCGGGAACCCGCACAAGGGCGTCGCCCCCGAGGCGCCGTTGTTACGGCTCGTGAGAGTAAGACCTAAAATTTTGGAGGCAATGACGGCGTCGTCCTCGAACAGTTCGAAGAAATCGCCCATGCGAAAAAAGAGGATGCAGCCGGGATTTTGCTTTTTGATCTCGTAGTACTGCTGCATTAACGGGGTCGCAGCCATTATGCATCCCCCATCGAAAGTTCAATCTGGTCCGGAGTCTCCTCGGGCGGCTTGGGCTCCTCGGGGGCGTTCTCGGGCTTCGCGTACTGCGGCACCAGTGCACCCGCTTCCAAAAGTTCGCTGAACTCGCGCAGGCGCGGCAGGTCCTCGGGAATACGGTTGATGCCAAAGTACTTCATGAACTCCTGGGTCGTCACATAAGTGTAGGGGTTCCCCACCGTATCGGCGCGGGCGCCCAAAGCCACGAATCCCTTGTCGAGCAGGTTGCGAATTGGGCCATCGACCGAAGACACTCCGCGAACCTGTTCAATGGCAGCCTTGGTGATGGGCTGCTGGTAGGCAATCACGGCGAGCGTCTCGAGGGCGGCCTGGCTCAGGCGGCGGGCGTTCGCCTCGGGGAACAGCTTGCGCACCCACGGGTAGTACTTGGCGCGCGTACGGAACCTGTAACCGCCCGCCTGTTCCACAATCTCAAAGGGGGACTGAATCTTGTTGAGTGAGTCGTTTGCCGTAATGAGGGCGTCGGCCACCGACCTCGCGTCCAAAAAGTCGCCTAGAATTTCGCGCAATTTTTTGAGCGTCACAATATCGGGCGACGCAAACACCAGGGCCTGGATAATGCGGGCCAAATCTTCACGGCTTTCTACTTTCGGGAGTTCCGCCGATTCTTCGGCGGCTTCATCCAAATTCTGAACATCTTCACTCATGTGAGTCAATGTAGTAAAAAACTAGAACTGGAAATACAAGAAGGGATTGTAGCTTTGGGTAAAGAGCGCCAGGGCCGCCAAAACGAACAAACCGAGCGCTACCAGGGCTCTTTTGACGCTCACGACGTTGCACCAGTCAAAACTGCGGAAGCGCCAGAACGAGAACAGGGCAGCCAAAGCCATGAACACCACGCACGTAGGCGTGAAGATTTCGGCCGTAAGGATGGCATCGGCGGCACTCACCGGCATAAGGCCGAGCATGGCCTTCCACATGCGCCAAGCCTCGCCAATGCTGTCGGCACGGAAAAGCACCCAGCCAAATAGCACCAGCACCTGCGTAATCAAGATTTGCACCAGGCGCGGAGCCTTGTAGTAAAAGGCGTTCTTGTTGTTGGCGCGCTCCACGATCATAAAGAAAGCATGGTACAGGCCCCAGCAAACAAACGTCCAGTTGGCACCGTGCCACACGCCGCTCAAGAACATCACCATGAACAAATTAAAGTAAAGGCGCTTTTTGCCCACGCGGTTCCCGCCCAGCGCAATGTAGAGGTAGTCGCGGAACCAGCTGGTCAGCGAAATATGCCACTTTTTCCAAAAGTCAGTAATGCTCACCGAGCGGTAAGGGCCGTTGAAGTTGCGCGGGAAATGGAAGCCCAGCATGAGCCCAAGCCCAATCGCCATGTTGCTATACGCCGAGAAGTCAAAGTAAATCTGAAACATGTACGCGAGCGAGCCCCACCAGCAGTTGATTACGCCCGGAGCGTCGGCGGCAAAAACACGGTCGGCAATGATCCCCACCTGGTTCGCCAAAAAAATCTTTTCGGCAAAGCCAAAGCTAAAGAACAGGATGCCGCGCACAAAATTCTCGACGGTGTGCGTACGCGTCGCAAGTTCCTCCGCCACGGTATTGTAACGTACAATCGGACCCGCCACGAGCTGCGGGAACAACGCCACATAGCAGGCGAAGGTGGCAAAGTCCTTGACCGGGGGTGCCGTGCCACGCCAAACATCAATCGCGTAACTCATCGACTGGAACGTATAGAACGAGATGCCCACCGGCAAAAGTACCGTCATCACCGAGAACGGTTCAAACCCGAGCCTCTCAATGACACTGTTGAATGCGCCCATGCCAAACATGTAGTATTTAAAGAATCCCAGCGCCCCAAGATTCACGACAATCGCCATGACCAACGCCCAGTTGCGCTGGCGCTTGCTTGCGCCCTCGGCCGAAACCAACCGGCCGCTAATGTACACCACGAGCGTCGAACCAAACATTAAAAAGACAAGCCAAGGTTCGAGCCAGCCGTAAAAGATGTAGCTAAAGACGGTGATGAAAAAATTCAGGCCAGAGTGCTTGACGCCCGCCTTCAAAAGCACAAAGTACCCGACCAAAAACGTCGGGAGAAAGTAGAACAGGAAAATCTGGGAAGAGAAAACCATAGGTTACTAAGGCGTCATTCTGAGCGAAGCCGTAGGCGTAGTCGAAGAATCTAATTCAGAGAAATCCTTCGATTTCGTGACTGCGCCACTACACTCAGGATGACACAACACGTTCTTACTCGTTCACCTCGATGGCGAGGTAGCGCGGGCTCTCATTATCAAAGTACTCGTCCTCGACAGCTCCGTCCCAGTTGCCCTCGAGCGGCACAAGCGTAAGCGTGTGTTTCGCCTTCGCCTTGAACTCGCCCACGTTGCCCTTGCTCTTGGCAGCCATCTTGTCCTTGACCTTGCCGCGGGCAATGAGCGGGTTGTAGACGCCCACCAAGATTTCCTTGGACTCGTAGTCGCCCGAGACCACCTTCTGCACCTTGTACTTAAAGACGTACACATAGCTGTAGAGGTCGTTGCTCGGCATCTTGCCCGGAATCTCGACCAGGCGGCCTTCAATAACGAGGGGTTCCGCAGCCAGCGCAAAGGCGGCCGCGGCGAAAATTGCAAACAAAAGCTTCTTGATCATGCCCACAATATAGCAAAACAAAGAACCCCGCTCTTTCGAACGGGGTTCTTAAGCTGCTTCACTTGGACTCGAACCAAGGACAACGCGATTAACAGTCGCGGGCTCTACCAACTGAGCTATGAAGCATCGTCTGTTAGACGGGGTCAAATATAGATATTACAACCGCTTTGTCAAGGGATTTCGCCAAAAATTTTGAAAATTTTGCGTTTTCTCTCTAAAAAACCGATTTTCAAAGCCTACACTAGAAGGCGTAGTTTACCGTGAGCATCCCGTAAATATCCTTGTACTGGTCCACCTTGTAGTCAGGGCGGTAGGCACAATAGGCACCCACGGTCCATTCCGAGGTCAGGTTGTCGGTATGCGTAAAGCGGAGCGTTCCAGAACCCGACACGTCGAGCTCGCTCTCTTCCAGGCGTTGCCCGTCCTCGTCGCGGTTCATGAACTCCTGCCTAAAGGAGCCCTCGAGCAACAAGTCCACAAAGTTCTTGGAAAGCGGGATGGTCATGTTGTCAGAAAGGATCCACTCAAAGTCGTCCATGTTGTCGCGGTTGTAGACCTTGTACCGCGGCACCACCGAGAGCATGTTGCGGAAGCCCCCAACCACCGTCGTGAGCGAAACCGGGTAGCGCTGTTCAAAGTAGTCACCGCCATGGAAGTAATAGCCCAAAATGCCAAAGGTCTCGTCTTCAAAGTCAAAGTCCGTCAGCAGGTCATCCTGCTCAAAACGCGAGAGGTCCCTGCGGACGGTCCACACACCGCCCACCTTGAGCACGTTCCTCGGCAGGTTGAACTTGAATTCCAAGTTGGCGGTATGCTTGACAATCCGTTCCTCGAATTGCGTCGCCAGGTATTCCTCGTCAGAAAGCGCATAGTAGGCGGCCCAACGCGCCGAGTCCACCTTCAAAGTATCTTCGCCGTTAATGACGTCGACCGTCGCCTTGCCCTTGCGGGCCGAGAACCAAGGGTCCTCGTAAACCCCCGAAGCCGCCATGTAGTCGGCATAGAGCCTCTGGTTCGTGCTGCGCGTGCGGTAGTTCATGTTGTAGCCTACCGAGAGTTCCATGAACTTTGTCACCTTGAACGTGTTGTTCAAGTTCGCCGTATGGTCGTAGAGCGTTCGATTCTCGTCCTGCTCATGCTCCTCGAGCCAGCTACTCTCGGCACCAGGAATCAAACCCACCGTGGACCCTTCCGCCAACCCGCAAATGTTGTAGTCTTCACCGTGGGCGGCATTTTCGACATCGATCTTGTAATTAAAATTGAGCTTCCAAAAATCAAAGAACTTCTGGTCCAGGTTTCCGTACGCCTCGCGGGAGTTCTGCAACAGGTCGGGGGAACCGGCACTATAGAAGTTTGCCCCCACAAAGCGCAAATGACCCGAAAGGATCGTGTTGCCCAGGTCCCAGCGCATGGAACCCATAAAGGCAAAGTTCTGCCCGTCCCAGTTCTTGAACTCGGCAGGGTCGTCACCCTTCTTTTCGTAGCCGTTCTTCAAGGACTTCGCCTGGCTCAAAAGTTTTTTCAATTTTGCCTGCATCTCGGTGCGGGACAACATGGAGTTGTCTCCAAAGAACTCCTCGAGTTCTGCCTCGGTCATGATATCCACGAGCGTCGGGTTGTTCATAAGACGGCGCAACTTCGCCAAGTTCGAGGCATCCAGGCCCGCGGTCACAAAGACCTCGTTAATCGCCCTCTGGAGCGAGGCATTCGCCGTGTCGGCGGCGCCCAAGGCAACCTGGCCGTTCAACTGGATGTCGCCCGGGAACACAAGCCAGTTCCCATCGGCAAAGAAAGTCTTGGACGACTGCATTGGCGAAGAGGTGTTCATGTCGCTACGGCCACCGCCATCGCGCAACAACGGGTCTTCGAGGTAATCCTTGCTCCCAATAAAGCCGAGCGTCCCGTTAAAGCGACGATGCATGTTCCAACGGAGCTTGCCGCCCACCATCAGTTTTTGAGGTTCCGCCTCGCCGTCTTCAATGTAGTCCTTGTAAACGTCGAGATTCCGCTCGCCTACCAGCTTGGGCTCTTGGGATTCGCCACCAAACACGGAGACCACAAACAGGGGGTCACGCGCCGCATTGTGGAAGAGGTTCAAATCGTAAGAGCCCCCCAGCACGTTTAAACCCGAAAGGTAGGTTTCGCCAGCGGAGAGGTACACATCACCCACCGCCAAGCGCTGCATTTTGTCGGTGTAAACCGCAAGTACGTTCTGCGGGTCAAAATGGTTCCAGTCGTCGCCAGTCAAGTTCGCCGAGAACTCAAGGGAGCGTCCGTCCCTGGATTCAAAAAGCAGGTACGCGTTCAATTCCGAGAACAAGCCCGGCACTTGGAAAACGTTCTTGTCGTGCGCCATCACGTGGTGGTAGCCCACCGTGGCACCGACCTTGCCGCTCTTGGTCCATTCGTTTTCGCCGCTAAAGTTTTCCTTTTTGGGAGTCCCCGCACGGAAGATCTCCGCATAAGGGTTCCTCGGCTCCTCGCGGAGCGTCGCCACAACGGCACCCACGCCCTGCGCCAGGTTCATCATGTTCTGCTGGGTCACCTTCTTCAAGTCATCGGAGGGCATGTCGTTCACCAGCAAGCCCACCTTGTTCTGCTCAATCTGGGAGCGGAGCTGGCGAACCTTATTGTTTTCCATGTCCACAAAGCCAAAGTCGTTATGGGCTATCTTGGAAGTCTGCATTGAGACCTGGGAGTTCTCCCCTGCCAACACACCCACGCGGTTGTTGAACAGGCGGGTCGCCTCCATGGTCACGTAGGCATCTGCCGCGGCCCACACCGCCACGCCGCTGTTAAAGCGGAAGGCGCTCCACTGCAAGTCCACCGAGGCGCCGCGGGCATAAAGGCCAACAGACTTCGAATACTCCACGCTCACGTTCTTCATCTCGAGCATGCCGTTTTCTACAGCCACGCCAATCTCGGCATTGCTAATGTCCACATTTTGCAACGAGGCGCTATGCGGACCTGTAATCGAGATGCCGTTCCAGGAGGCAAAACCCGGAGCCGCCTGCATCGAAACGGGCTTTTGAAGCTCGCCCACAATCGCCAAGGAACCGCCCTGAACATCCAATCCCGTACCGGAGTTGAACTCCATCACCACGCCCGCCTCGACCACAAGCGCCTTGCCCTCGGGCACTACAATCGTTTCGGTAATCAGGTACGGGGAGTTTTCCGCCTTCAAAAATCCAGAGACCTCGCCCGCCAACATTGTCCTGGCGACGAGATTGTTGACCAACTGGGGTTCCTCGGGCGTGGACGCCTCGGCCTCAGGCTGTGCGGGTGGTTGCTCCACAGCTTGAGCCGCAGGCTGTTCTGCAGGCTGCGCGGGAACCGCCTCTGGCTGAGCCACATTAGTAGAATCCGTAGAAACAGAAGCTGCTGCTTCCGCAAAAACCAGCGGAGCAGCAGTCAAAATACATCCTACCAACCTCAAAAAGTTTGCCATCACCGGACCTCAAAGACCTTTTGCGCCTTAGCCTTGAAACCACTCTTATGGACAACCTCGATATCGAACCGGTTCTGGGCTCCACGAACCAAGTTTACCGGCACCTGGTAATCCAAAGATTGAATCTGCCCCAGCGTTTCCTGTAAAATAACTTTTCCGTTTTGCTTAATGGTCACCTTGTGCAAAAACACCGGATCATTTTCAGGGTTCTTGATCTTAAACTGCAATGTCTTGGTAATTCGATCCTGCATCCCCACCGGCGGAGGCGGCACCTTCACCTCCTCCTTCGCCTTGCCATATACATCAATGTTAAAGCGCTTCACCGAGTAGCAGCCAAACCGCTTCTCAAAAACGGCGTCGTTGCCCGCCTGGTCCTTCAAGGCGAAGGTGTAGACATGCTCACCGCTTGTGAGCTTGTATTTTTTTTGTTCGTTCTTTGTAACGGGTTCCTCCGCGACTGGGGTTCCATCTACCGACATGGTTAAAATACCGGCGTCGTCCTGCATGTTGGCAAACGACACATGCATGTTGCACGCAATGGAATCGTAAGAGAGGAACTTAATCGCAGGCGACACCTGGTTCACCTGGGCGCAGGTCTTGTTGACGTCCATCTCAATGGTCTGCGTCTCGGTATTCCCGGCAGCCTTGAACACGAACGTCACCTGATTCTCGGTCCACAGCTTGTTGGCGTCGTTCACGGAAACCTTCTGCGAGAAGGAGTGCTTTTTGCCGTCCGTGGCGCGAATCAGGTTGTCAGAGGTGTAGGACTTACCAATCATCATCACCAAGGACGCCTTGGGATCCGATGCCGTATAGGAGCCGTCCACGGTAAGGCCTTCGTTGCAAACATTTGCCGGGGACTTGGTGGTGATGGCAAAATTGTTTTCGAGGAGCGCCTTCTGGTGGGCTTCATCGGCCTCCTTCACTTCCTTCATCATGGACTGCACGTTCTTGGCGTTCTTCTTTACAATGCCGGCAAGCTTTTTGGCAAAGCGCTTGTCGCCCGAGGACTTCAGCTTCATGGTCACCAGGGAGTCCGTACCGAACATGGTCTCGCCCGCCACCACGGGCATCACCGGACCGTCGTCCTTTTGCTGGATGTCAAACTTACCCGTGGCAAGGCTCGCATAAAACGCGCCATCCTCGCCGCCAATAAAGCCACTCGTACCGCGAATCGAGGCGGTCGCCGTGCCAGTCTTGAACTGGAAGGTGGATTCCTTGATGAGTTTCTTGACGTCAAAGTCCACAAAGCCCTTCTTGATATTCAAGCGCGTGCGGTAGGCCCCCGTCCCAATTTCCTCGAACAGATTCGACATCTCAACCTCGGTATTTTCGCCGATGTTGATGGAGGTCCCGTCCGTAAAGTTGATGCCCACAACAGATTCGGCGCCTGTACGCACAAAGTCCGTCTGGAAAATTTTGCTGCCCACCTTGAGGGCAGACCAATCCTTTTGTTCAGCCTTTTGCCTCTGGACATCACCAATGGAGTGGCGAACCTTACCCACCGCCGAGGCGGCAAAAACCATACCCGGAATCAACAGGCAGACCGGGACAAAACGGACAAGAGAAAAAATGTGCTGCATAGGGCCTCTTTCAATGCAATCTTCCTCTTTAAAATAGTCCATTTTTTGCCCAAAAGGAAGGTTCTGCCGTCACAAAGTGATATAGAACAAACAAGCCCGCCTTGTGGCGGGCTTGTTGCCAAAAAACAGCGTTTTTGAGCAGTCAACTAGCGTTTTTCAGGTCGTTTGTAGCCGAACGGCTTCAGCAATTCGTCGGAGGACTTGCGTTTCATCCCCTTCTGCTGGTCGTTGTTGGGCTTTTTCGGGTACAGCGTACACTGCAAGGTGGAATTGATTTCGACCTCCGTCTTGTACACATAGGCTCCCGTCGAATACAGGCGGCCGCTAATGGTGCGCACATCGCCGTTCTTGTCGGGCTTCATTTCAAAGTACATCTTGAGGAGGCCCGATTCATCCACAAAATCAGGATCGTCCAGGCTCTGCTTAAACGTGAAGTAGTCCACAAATCCGCCCAGGCTCGTGTAGATCCAGATTTTCACCTTGATGACCGTCTTGTAGAGACTGTTCTTGCTAAAGTCCGAGTCATAGGAGTCGGCGAACTCCTCCGTGCAGTACTCATTGACATACTCGGCCACGGGCATCTTCTCGCCGGCTTCCACGTCTTCGAGGAACACCAGGCCGTCGTCGTCAATCAGGTCGTCCAGGGTGGCGAGACCACCCACGGCACTAATGACCGGCAGTTTCACGTCAACACCAAGGGTCGGGCCCAAATGGGTTCCCAAGCCGGCATACGGTTCTTCGCCACTGCCTTCCTTGTTTTCAAAGGAGCCGCCAATCAGGGTTTCCTTCTCCTTCTGGGTCTTGACATTCAGCAAGCTTACAGCAAAGTTCTGGCCCTCTTTAGGCGGATTGTCGGCATAGTACTTCTGTACCGAGTCCGCATTGAGGATCGTAACAGGCTTTTCGATGCTGATCGCCACATCCTTGGCGTTCTTCATCACCACAAAGATGGTATCGGCAGCAATGTTGCCGGCCTTGTCCTGGTAGTAGCGCACAATCACGTTCGCGCCCTTGTCCAGGCCCTGCAGGTTCAAGGAATCCTGTTCAACGCCGTTGACCGTCCACACCACGTTGATAAAGTTGGTGTAAACAATATCGCCATCCACCGGGGAAATGATCTCGACCTTCGGCCCGATCTGGTCCAGCACAATGAACACCGCACCAGTGGAGGCGTTGCCGTAAACGTTCACGTAGGTGTACGACACCGAGTAGCCCAGGTCGCCCGTGGCATTCTTCACAAGGTTACCCTTTTCGTTCACAACGTAGGCGACCTGCAAGGCGGTCCCGTCGCTTTCGGCTTCGTAGGTGACCGAGAACATGCCTGCATCCACCTTCTTGGAATTGGACTCGGCGGCAGAGGCGGTCATCAGGTTGCCCTCGGCATCCTTATACAGCGCCGCCCCCGTAATGGCGTCGGCCTGGTAAGAGACGGTCACCTTCTTGCCTCCAATAGTCATGTCGTAAGAGACTGTGATGACCTCGATGGAGTCCACCTGACCCTTGCTGTTTTCCACAGGAGTCTTGAGCACTTCGCCATCGTTGTCTGTCACGTAGTGTACCACCACCGATTTGCCGTTCACCTTTTCGGCATAATGCACCTTGACCACGTTGCCGTTATCGGGGACGCGGACCACCTTGGATTCAGGATCCAAATTCAAGGCGACACCACTCTCCGCAATCGAAGAAAGCATCGAGTAGATGTTGGACGGCACCGTAACCGTATCGGCAAGGTCGACTTTGATTACGAACGTCGTATCCGTCTTGGTCACAGGGTCCTTCACCGTGACCGTGACCTCGTTCTTGGTCTCGTTCACGTAAACGTTGGTATCGGCGGCATCCGTCTGTTCCACAATGGAGTAGATGTTCTTTGCCTTGATGGCGTCAACAGAGGCGCTGACCGTCACCGTCGGCGCAGAGTTGCTGTAATAAACAATCAGCGTATCGGCACCAGGCTTGTCCGTGGTCGGATCCTGGTAAGTCTTGATAATGACGTTCTTGCCCTCTTTGAGCGTAGAAGTCTCTTGCTGGACATTGCAGTTTTCCAGGCGCTTCTCGTTGGCGCACTCCCTCCAGAACACTTCCAGTTCGGTCTTGTTCGTGTAAATCGTATCGGGCTTCACCCAGCTCGTATCGCTGTTTTCTGCCTTCGTGATTTCAACATAGGAGCGTTCTACGACGTTCGTCACCTTGATGGTCACGTCAGCCGTATCGGTAAACTCGCCGTCGTTCACAGACACCTGGATGGTGTAAACCGGGGTCGTCTCGTAATCCAGTTCCCCAATCACCACAATAGAGCCGTCGGGTTTGACCTCGAACACATCGCTCTCGCCCACAAGCGCGTAAGTCAGCTTGCTGAACTCGGGATTGTTCACATCCGGGTCCTTCGCCTTGACCGTATCGACGACAGTTCCCTTGTCGGCGTCCTCGGCAACCTCGAACGTGGTGTTGTCCAGTTTCGGAGCCTCGTTCACGTCGGTAATCTTGATGGTCACGGTCCCCACCGATGCAGAGCCGTCCGGATCCTGGATGCGAACCTTGATGTCGAACGACTTTATGTTTTCAAAGTCAAAAAGCGTGCTATCCTTGACAAACACATCCCCGTTGGGTGCAACGTAGACGTAATCGGAGGAATCGGCCAGTTCATAAGAGAACACGGTGTAAGGGCCATCCAGATCCACGCCTTCCAACGTTCCAATCTTCGTCGAATCCTTGCTATTCTCAGGAACAGCGAGTTCCGTCGTAGTAAGGTGCGGCGGTTCGAACACGTTGTGCACATGGACAACCACTTCCGTAGTATCCTTGAGAGTCGGGTCCCTGCGGTCCGTGAGAGCAACAATCAAGGTAAACACCGTATCACGGCGGGTGTAATCCTTGGCGCCTTCCCAACCAAAGCCGAACCAAGTCGAGTCATCAACCCAGCCAATCTCGTAATCAAACTCATGCTTCGCCGAAATCGTACCGTCTTCTGCAATGGCGAATTCGGCCGAATCCCCGCCAATCACGCTGAACACGTTGTCGCGGAACTTTTCAACAAGGTCAATATCATCCCATTCCAGCTTCCCGAGAACCGTATCGCTCTTGGTATGTTCCAAAATCACGAATTCCTGCTTGTTCACAATCGGGTTCTCGTTCACGTCGTTGACCACAATCCTGCGGACCACGGAGTCCCGGCTGCCATCGGGGTCTTCCACCACAATGGTAAGGTCATGCAGGCGTTCCACCTTCTCGTAGTCGAGCTTGGCGCTGTCCTTGACCGAGACCACCACCTTGTAACGATCGCCTTCCTTTTGGAGATCCACCGTAAAGAGGCTGTCGACACCCGTTTTCTTGTTGTCCACAATACTCGGGACCAACTGGGCGACGTCACCAGCATCCTCGTCCTCGACATAGTACGCAATGACCGGCGTTCCCGTGGGGACATTCTCGTTCACAGAGACCGTCAAGTTCTTGTCGCTGCCCGGAGTGCCCTTTTCGTCATCGCCATTATCGCAGTTGGCTACGCACTTGTCCTTTTCGTCGTCATCGCCGTCGTCGTCATCATCGGGGATAATCTTCGGAGTTTCGTTCACGTCGTTCAAAAGGACCGTAACCGTAGCCGTATCAGAGTAGGTCTTGTCGGTCACGCGGACCTTCACCACAATGACAGAGTCCTCCTCGTAATTCAAATGCTTGTTGTCCTTGACGGCAACCTTGCCGTTCGAGTCAATATCAAACCATTTCGAAGCACCCGGAGTCGTCGTGGGATCGTCGAAGAGGCTGTAATAAAGCGTACCGAAGGCAGTGTTCTTGACATCCGGATCGGAGGCGTCCACCTTGCCCACAGAATCGCCCACAGCCAGGTTCTCGTCAATCTTGAATTCAGCGTCGGCGACGGTCGGCTTTTCGTTCACGTCGACCACGTTGATCACGCAGACCAGGGAGTCCGCGCTTCCATCGGGATCCTTCACAATCACGGTCACGTTATGCGAAGGTTCCACATTTTCAAAGTTAAGCTTGGCGCTATCCCTCACAAAGACCACCACCCTGCGGGAAGTGTCCGTGAGGTCCTCTATGACAACATCAAAGAGGGAATCAACGCCTGTCCCCTTGTTGTCCTTCAAAGTCGGTGTCAACTCGGCCAAGTCGCCGGCATCCACATCCTTGACAACGTAGGCGAACACAACCGTTTTGGTAGGCACGTTTTCCTTGATTTCGTACGTGGGGATCTTAGGATCGTCAGGATCCGTCGGCTTTTCGTCGCAATTCGCCACGCACTTCTTGTCGTCAGGCGGAATATCGGGGTCATCATCCGGGTCAATGAACGGAGGTTCGTTCACGTCGCTCAAATGGACCGTAACCGTAGCCGTATCAGAGTAGATCTTGTCGGTTACGCGGACCTTCACCACAATGACAGAATCTTCCTCGTAATTCAAGTGCGTGTTGTCCTTGACGGTCAGTTTGCCGTTCGAGTCAATGTCAAACCACTTCGAAGCGTTCGGGGTCGTCGCAGCGTCGTCAAAGAGGCTGTAGTAAAGCGTTCCGTAATCAGAATTCTTGACATCCGGATCAGAGGCTTGCACCACGCCCACGGAGTCTCCCACGGCCAGGTTTTCTTCAATCGTGAATTCGGCATCGGCGACAGTCGGTTCCTCGTTCACGTCAATTACGTTGATGATACGGATAATCGTGTCTGTGAGGCCACCCGCATCAATCACCGTGACAACCACCTCGTGAGCCGGGTTGACCTTTTCGTAATCCAGTTTCACGCTGTCCTTCACGACAATGGTCAAAATTCCACCTTCAAGAGTCACGCTAAACAAGCTGTCGGCACCGGTCGAGCCATTATCCTTAATGGACGCCGTAACCGACTCCAAGTCGCCGGCATCCACGTCACTAACAACAAATTCGTGTATCGGCGTCCCCGTCTTGCTGTTTTCGTTAACCTTGAAAGGTCCGTTGCAATTGGAGTCACCCGATTTGCAGCCGATTTCCGGTTTTTCGTTTATGTTCGAGATATTGATGGTCACTGTGCCGGCAGCTTTGAGATTTCCGCCATCCACAACTTGAACGCCGATCTTGATGGACGAATACTTTTCGAAATTCAACTGGGTGCTATCGGCAACGGTAATCGCGCCCGTGTTCCTGTTTATCTTGAAGCTGCTAGAAAGCCCGGCAAACCCGGCGGCATCAAACAGGCTATAGGTGAGCTTGCTATAAACCGCATTGTACGTATCGGGGTCCGTACCGGTGACGGTGCCCACCGAACTACCGACCTTCGGGTTTTCCTTAATGTTGAAGGTCTTGTTGGTAACGGCGGGTTTTTCGTTTTCGTCCTTCACCTTAATCTGGCGATCCAAGGTAAGGGTCTTGGCATCCGTAGCACCGGCATGGTTTGTCAAGGTCAAGGTCACATTGAATACAGTATCGATGGCTTCGTAGTTAAGTTTCGCCTGGTTGGTCACCGAGATAACCGTGTAGATTTTACCTGTACTTGTATCCTTGGCAACCGCAATTCCAAAGAGGTCCTGGGCACGAAGCCTGCCATCTGCCGTAGAAGTTTTTTTGTCGGCAAGAGTGGCAATAAACTGGTTCACGTCGGCCTTGTCAGAGGCATCTGGATCCACGATTTCAATCTTTGCAATGACGGTAGCATTGGCAGTATTTTCAAAGACCTCGTAAATATCCTTTCCGTCGTCCCATTGAGGTTCTTCGTTCAGGTCATTCAGGTCAATCGTAACGACTGCCGTCGCAGACTTGCCTCCACCATCAACAACCTTGACCGTAATATTAAAGGTCGGGCTCGTTTCGTAGTCCAACTTGGTAACATTCGAAACGGTAATGACACCCGTATTCGTGTTAATGGCAAAGGGCACGTCATTAGAAGTATTCGAGTCGTCGTTGACGGGAATAGAATAGGTCAGTTTGCCGAAGGAAACCGTAGAGCGGTCCGGGTCGGTTGCGACTACCGTACCCACGACCTTTCCGTTGGGAGAATTCTCATCAACATTAAAGGTCTGCGGGTTAATAACGGGATTTTCGTTTTCATCAATGATTTTAATGGTCACGACAGATGTACCGGCAAGCTTTCCCACACCACCCGTAGTAGAAGCCTTATCCGTAACAATCACAGGAATCACAAGAACGCTATCGGTCGATTCGTAGTTCAGCGTCTTACCGCTCTTTACCGAAATCACACCCGTAGAACTGTTGATTGTATACAGGCTGTTCACCTTGGCATAGTTAGCATTCGTGGCATCAAACGAAAAGGTAAATTCCGTGTCATCGACATCGATGTTGTTTACCGGAATTACGCCTTTACGAGTTTTGCTGACTTCACCAAAGGTAATCGTGGTATCCCTTGCAACCGGGGCGTCGTTCACGGGAGCCACGTCGATTGTCGCCGTGTAAGCGTTATCGGACTTATACCCATTCCCGTCAATGACGCGGAACTTGAACGTGGCATACGCTTCGCCAAATTTATCTTGAGGTGCGCTATAAGCAAGGGTCGTCAATGATTCCGAAGATATTTCATCACCCTCAGCAACGGCAACGCCAGCAAGCGTCAAAGTCCCCTGGCCAGGCAATTTTTCGATTTTAACCTTGTAGCTTTCCAAAACCGCACCGCCGCTAGTAAGAGCCGGGAACTTTTCAAACAAGAATACATTGTCTTCAATCGCTTTGAATGTGGTATCTTTACTCTTCGGAGACCTGGGAACATCGTGGATAACCACATTCAAGTCACCCTGAAGTCCGGTCGTCCCATCGGGAAGCTCAACCACAGCGCCATCAATACTTATTACACGGAAGGTAAAGTATTCATCGTATTCGTCCACATTATCAAAGAGAATAGGAAGCATCACCTTGGTGCTCGGAGAAATAGCGCCTGCAGAAATGGACAGGGTTGCGCTGCCCGATCCGCACAGGGGAACACCCGTGGTATTTTCTAGATCTTCGACGCTTGCGCGATTTGCTTCGGCTTCAGTGGAATTCGTCCTGTTCTTGCTATTGTCGCCATCAAACACAAAGCAATAGTTCAAGTGGACATCAGAAATTGTCGTCTTGGACAACGTGATGGACATTTCCTGTTTGCCCTTGTTTTCCCACATTTCTCCCATACCCTTGGCGGTAACCTTGGACGGGTTAAAGGGAACGTAAATAAATTCGCCAGAAAATTCGGCGTCGATGTAAATATTTTCGGCAAGCAACTGCCCGGCCAAGTTCATGTGCTGCTTAATGCGGATTTCGTCAGCAGAGAGGAAGTTGCCCTGCAAGGTATCTTTTTGTCCCAAAGCGTCAAAGACAATTTTATTGGGCGAATAGAACAATACGTTACCCGTATAGCTTTTGTTCGGAACAACCTTGTAAGAGCCATCCGCCTGCTTATAGCGGACTCTAATGGAGGACCCTGCCTGGAAGGTCTCAAAGTTATCTACGAAAATACGGGTAATGCGTCCTCCCGCAGGCATATCGATATAGAGGGTGCCGCCATTCACCAAGCGAATGCTCGACACGTAAATATCATAAACCGTTTTTCCTTCGGGAACGACAATGCTTTTCGGACCGGACTGATTCGCCTCTACGGCGCCAAGGGTTTGCGCATAGGAGCTACCAGAATAATTCGGAATGGTTAAATGCGTACCTACAGCGGGAACAGAGGGTGGACAGCTTCCATAGTTGTCTCCTGCATAATACCTGCTTTGATCTACATAATCGGTATATCCAGCAAACGTAGTTCCCTTAATGCACTGAGGCACACGTAGGTTATTGCTTTTATAGTTCTGAGGGTTCGTATTTTTGACGTTTCCCAATATACGTACGGGGCCTTTATATAAGGTATCGGAACCATCCGCAAACTTAACGTCATTTGCAATGAGGATTGGACCACCGATGCGGTGTTTAGTATTGTCCATAATCCAGTCGCCTGTGGCGGTACCCACGAACCCCACCGTATCGGACATGCGAACAATGCTCTTCATTTCGATGTTCTGATGGGCAAAGACCTTGTATCGCATCAGGTCGTTCCAATATCGAGCCTGAGCATCAGAAGACCCCGCTCCAGAGAAGGAGAAGCCTTTCATGGCTTCTTGTGTAGTAATTTCATTAGAGTCATCGTCCGCGGCAAAGGCCGGAACCATTCCTAACAAGAGAAGCGCGATTGCTCCCAATTTTTTCATAATTAACCCACGGGTTGGTCGAAGGATTAGTTTACTTTTTATCCTTACATTACACACACGCGACCAAATTTAGAAAAACTGGACAATATAACTTTTATTTTTCTTACAAACACAAGAAAAAAAAACGGGAGAAAACCTCCCGTTTTTGTCTTTTTCGCCCCGACCTGGGCCTCAGGTCAGGCTTTTTTTCGTTATTTTTTCTTGCTATTCGGGCGTTTATAGCCGAAGGGCTTGAGCAGATCTTCGGAAGTCTTGCGAACGGCGCCCTTCTTCTGGTTCGGGTTGTTCCCCTGCACCGGGGGCAGCGTACAGCTCAATTCCGACTTCAGCTCAACCTCCGTCTTGTAGACGTAGGCACCAGTCGAGTAGAGACGGCCGTTTTCGGTACGCACATAGCCTTCCTTATCGGGCTTCATTTCAAAGTACATGTTGAGCAAGCCGGCCTCGTCGACAAAGTCAGGATCGTTCAACTCTTGGGTAAACGTGAAGTAGTCCACAAAGGATCCCAGGGTGGTGAACACCCAAATCTTCACCTTCATCTTGGTGTTGTAGAGGTTCGCCTTGCTAATGTCCTTTCCGTAGGAGCTGGCAAATTCTTCCGTGCAGTATTCCTTGGTGTACTCTTCCACAGACATCTTCTTGCCATTGGCGGCGTCCACGCCCTCGAGGTTGACCAAGCCGTCCTTGCCGACCAGGTCGTCCAAGGTTGCAAGGCCGCCCACAGAGTTGTACACCGGGAGCTTGACGTCTATGCCAAGAGTCGGGCCCAAGTGGTCATTATGTCCAGGATACGGAGCCGAGCCACTGCCGTCCTTCGTCTTGAAGGAGCCGCCAACCTTGGTTTCCACTTCCTTGTCCGTCTTCGGGTTCTTAATGGAAACCGCGAAGGTCTGTCCTTCCTCGGGAGCATTGTCGTCGCCATAGTATTCAGCAACCCTGTCTGCATCGGCAAAGGTCACCGGCTTCTCTACAGCGATCTCCACGTCCTTCGCATCCTTCATAATCACATACACCGTGTCTGCAGCCATGTTGCCAGCCTTGTCCACAAAGAAGCGCACAATCGTGTTCGCGCCTTTCTCGAGGCCCTGCACTCTCAGCGTATCCTGCAGCACAAAGTCGGCGCTGTCACCCGTGGCACTCACGTACCACTCCACCTCGGCCATGTTCGAGGTGAGCACCTGATCATTCGTCGGGGTCTTGATCCAGACCAGCGGCAGCTTGGTGTCGAGAACAATCGAGAGCGACTTGGTAGCAGAGTTGCCGTACTGGTTCACGTAGGTATAGCTCACCTCGTAACCAACATCGCCGCTGGAGTTCTTCACCATTTTGCCCTTCTCGTTGACCGTGTAGGCAACGTTCACGGAATTCTTCTGCTTGTCTTCGTAGTCATAGCTAATCGTGTAGATTCCGCCGTCAGCGGATTCCAACGCATGGCCTGTAGCGGCGTCGGCCTGGAACGAAATCTTCACTTCCTTGCCGCCAATGACCTTCGTGTAAGACACGGTCATCTCCTCTTCGCCGCTCTCGCCCTTGAGGATGTCACCGTCCATATTGGTGTAGTAGGTCACCGTCACGGTATCCCCGGCAAAAATTTCCTGGTACGACACGGCTATCTTCTCGCCGTTGATCGGCGTGCGCACTGCACCGCTCGGATTTTCCTTCAACGGGAGCGTCGCATCGGCGATGGCGCCCATGGTATCGAACGTCTTGGACGGCACGCTGACCGTATCCAGTTTAAGCTTGACCGTAAAGGAGTCCTTGGACTTGGTCACCGGATCTTCCACCGTAACCGCCACCTCGTGATCCTTCGTATTCACAAAGAATATCGCGCTGTCCTTAGCATCGACCTGTTCCTCGATGGTGTAGATGTTCACGTCAAAGTCCGGATCGGTGGTCTTTGAAACCGTCACAATCGGAGTCGAGGTGCTCAGGAACACAATGAGCGTATCGGCGCCTTCCTCGTCGGTGGTGGGATCCTTGAACGTCTTGATGATGATGTTCTTGCCCTCGGTCAACGTCGTGTCACCCTTCATGAGCTTGCAAGACGAAGTATCGCCGCCGCAAGCCTTCCATTCCAGTTCAAGCTCGGAGAGGTTCGTGTAGATGGTGTCCTTGAGTACCTCGCACTTCTTTCCGCTCTTGTCCCAGCACTTTTCGGGGTTCTCGGCCTTCGTGATTTCAACGGTGGACTTCTCGAGCACATTGCCCACCTTGATAGTCACGGTAGCCACGTCGGTGTAGGTACCGTCGGTCACTTCGACCTTCAGCGTATACACGGAATCCTTTTCGTAGTCCAGGTTGTCGATCAGCTTGATGGTACCGTCGCTCAGCACCTCAAACTTGTCCGTCTCGGTGAGGTTCTTGTAAGTGAGCGTACCGTATTCCGGATTCTTGGTGTCGGGATCGCTCGCCTTCACCTTGCCCACTTCGGTTCCCACGTCAACGTCTTCCTTCACAGAGAAGCTCTGATCCGACACGCTGGGAGGCTCGTTCACGTCGTCGATTTTCACGGTGATTTCCTTGGTCTCGGACACCCCTCCGGCATCCGTCACCTTCACGGTGATCGTCGTGTACTGGACTTCCTCGTAATCAATATCGGCATCCTTCTTTACCGTAATCACGCCATTGGAACCCACTTCCACGTATTCCGAAGTTCCCACGAGTTCAAACACCAGCTTTTCGTCATCGCCGTCCTCGTCAACAGCCTCAAGTGTATCTACAACCGACCCGCTTTCGCTGTTTTCTGCAACGGTCACCGTATCGGTTGTAATGTGAGGAGGCTCGTTGGCGTCCTTCAGCACGATAGTCATCGTGTCGATGGCAAAGAGCTCGCTGCCGTCCTTGGCAGGGTTCTTGTCGGTCACCTTGACAACCAAGGTAAACACAGTATCGCCGGTGGCGGCACGGGTCTCGTAATCGAGCACTTCCTTGTTCCTGATCGTTCCGTCTTCGTCGATTTTGAACAAAGTCGTATCGCCGCCCACTGCCGAGTAAATGTGGATCTTCTTGCTTGCCGCCGAGTCCATGTCGGCAGAAACCACCTTGCCCACAACAGAACCGACATCCTTCTCTTCGTAGGCGTCAAAGTCCTGCGGTCCAACGATCGGGGATTCGTCCAAGTCGATCACACGGATAACCACGTCGCGGGTCGCCGTCTGCACCACATAGCCCTTGGCGTCCTTCCCTGTATCTGTGTCTACAACGACGCCGTCCGAGACCACCACGGTAATCTCGTAGCTGTCCACCCTCTCGTAGTCAAAGACCATGGGATCCTTCACCGACACCACGCCGGTGTTCGGGTCGATGGTAAAGAGACCGCTCGTATCCTTCGAAATCTCATATATAAGCTTCTTGGTCGTATCGGTGCAGGTCGCCCTCACGGCGCCCACAATCACGTCGGCAGGGTTGTTCTCGTCCACCGCGCCCTGGTTCCTTTTGTCCAGGTTCACAATGTTCTTGAGGGTATCGTCACCCACGATGATTACCTTCGACGTGTCGTCGATCACCGGGCCGTCGTCAACATCACCCACATTGATGGTCACTGTGGCGTAGGCTTCCAGCGGGTACGTCCTTTCACCCGTCACCGCATCGATCACATAGACCGAGGTGTCGCGGACGCGCACATCGAGCGTAAGGACGGAATCACTTTCGTAGTCGATCAAGTCGCCGTTCTTGATGGTAATGAACCCGCTCGCCGAATCCATGGCGAATATGGCAGTATCGCCGCCAACAACCTCGCAGATGTTGTGCTTTACGAATTCACGCTCCACAGTCTTGGCGTTAAGCGTGTCTATGTCGCCCCTGACCAGCTGACCCACAACGGCGCCCGTCTTCTTGTCTTCACGGACCTTGCTGGGGAGCGTCTGGTTCTCGATAGTCGGGCTTTCGTTGACGTCGTTGACGCGGACGCCAAAGTTCTTTGCAGTGAAGCCGCCATCCTTATCGTAAACGGTAATTTCAATAACGTAAACCTGTTTGGCCTCGTAGTCCACTGCGACACCATCTTTCAGCTTGACTACGCCCGTATTCTCATCCATTACAAACAACCCACTTTCGTCGTTTGTAATGAAGTAAGTCAAATCTTCAACACTGGTTTCGTCATCGGTCGCCGATATAATGCCAGCAAGATCGCCATTCACATTTTCGGTCACATTCAGAGTGTCACAAGAATCGTCAAACTTCGGAGAATGGTTGGGGTCATCGATATTTTTCAACTTGATGCCCACAGAAATCGTCGAGTTGAAGTATGCGACATCGCCATACTTAATCACCGCACCCTTGAGGTCAATGATGTTCAGGTTCATGTATTCATCGGGTTCGACAAGGCTATCGACTTTCACCCGGATCCAAGCCATGTTGGCGCTATCGGTGGGAACCAAGGATCCCCTGGGAATCAAAACAAGCCCAGTATCGATGCCGCAAATAGGCAAGTCTCCATCGGGGTTCAGCAAATCGTCGGGATCAGCACAACCGCCCATACCATACCTGGAATACCTACAGGTATCTGTAATCGTCGTGTCGATACGTACAATCTCGTCACCCACCTTCACCGTATCGAAATCCATCTTGATGTGGTCGATAAATGAATAGCAATACTTGAATTTGACGTCAGTCAACGTAGTTTTGCTCAATTCAAACGGAACTGTATCCAACTTGTCCGATTCCACGTACTCACGCCCGGCAAAAAGGCTCGGGTCAATTTCGGGCGGGTCAAACGGCACATAGCGGAAATCACCTTGAATGTCGTGTTCGAATTCCAAATTAGTGGCCAAAACCTGTCCAGCCAATTTAAAATGCCCAGCAAGAGAAATCGTTCCCGCAGACATCCACGAGCCCTGGAAATTCGCATTAACCCAATAATTCCATTTAATATCCTTTTGGGTGTAGAACAGCAAATCACCGGCATAATCGGAATTGTTCACCTTGTCGAACTCATTGAAATTGGTCAAATCCCACTTTTGTGTAGACTTGTTATAAACCGTACCTTTTTTAACATAAACTACTTGTACGTTGAAATTATTTACAGCATTTTGAAAGTTAAATCCATCTCTAGAATAAATACGGGTAAGTTTTCCACCAGGAGGCATCAAAATATACAAGTGCTTATTATTTGTACACGTTACATTAATTGATTCCGTATACAAATCATACATGCCACGCTCGCTCTCCACTACACTACTGTCGGGAGGAACATGGATAAAATAATCTTCTGGGCTACAAGAAGTCATTTGAATGGCAGGTTCCCATGAATCGGGTTCCGGCCACACCGGTACAATAAGGTTGGTGTCCAACGCCGGGACTGATGCGGGACAATCAGCATAATCCCCTGCTTTTTTAGTCAAAGTGTAGCCATCGTTATAAACGTATCCCGAAAGCAACGCATCCCATGCATTGAGGCTACCATCATTGTATTGACTAGAAATAGTGCCGCCAACACACCAATTCCCTTCCATCACATTATTCTGTTGTAACGAAATCTGAAGGTCGTGAACAACTCGAACGGGACCTCCTGAAATGGTATCAGCCGAAGAGTTTTCAAATGACAGATTACCGCCAATAAGCGTAGGACCACCCAAATGGTGTTTTTGGTTTTTCACTACCATACTACCATCGGCAGTACCATTATAGCCAATATCATCAGCAATCGAGATGGTATTATTAGAAAAATCCAACTTATGGGTTCCCCACAGCTTGTACTTCATCAATTCATTCCATGCCGTATCCATGAGAGCGGAGTCAGCCTTGGTATAGGAACCGTCAGCACCGCGAGTGCCCACGTTTTCAAAGTACATGGGCCAAGACGACGCTGCAAAAGTCTGCAGCGCGAGCCCAAGCATAAGCACGGGCAAGAGCGTTAATTTGTATTCAACCGTTTTCATAGCCAAATCTCCTAATGGAGCAACATTCACTCTTCCTTATATTCCAAGTTGGAATACGCCGGAAAACCGATGTTGCCATCTTTTTACACAATAAATATACCCCTTTTGTTTACGAAAAGCAACATTCAGGGGCATTATTGTATTGTTTTTTTAACAAAAACGTGTGATTTATATCCCCTAAACACGCACATTTTATCAACAGCGTAAAAATTGGTACAAAAAGTTCCGGACCGCCACTGGCAGTCCGGTCTGTTTTACTATTGAAAAAGGTCTACTTGGTATCGGGACGTTTGTAGCCAAACGGCTTCAACATGTCTTCGCTTACCTTGCGAACCGCGCCGATTTTACCCGAAGACGCATCCTTGAGCGGAGGCAGGTCGCACTGCAAGGTGGCCTTCATCGAAACCTCGGTCTTGTAGAGGTAGGCGCCGGTTCCATAGAGCCTGCCGCTCGCCGTGCGCACATCGCCGTTCTTGTCGGGCTTCATCTCGAAGTACAAGTTCAGCATGCCCGCTTCGTTCACGTAATCGGGGTTATCGAGTTCCTGTTCAAAGGTGAAGTAGTCCACAAACGAGCCCAGCGTCGTGAACACCCAAATTTTAACTTTCATCACCGTGTGGTAAAGGCTTGCACGAGAGGCATCGCCATTGAAGCTGGAGCGGAACTCGTCAGAGCAATGCTCCTCGACATATTCGTCCACAGGCATCTTCTCGCCACCGGCGGCATCGACGCCGTCCAGGTTCACAAGACCTTCGCCACCCAGGAGGTCGTCCAGAGTCGCAAGCCCCGACACGGCACTAACCACGGGAACCTTCGCCTCGACGGTGAGCGTCGGTCCAAGGTGTCCGTCCAGTCCAGGGTAAGGAACATCTTCGCTTCCCTTCTTGGTTTTAAAATCACCGCCAATCAAGGTTTCAATCTCGGTCCCCTTCTTGGGGTTCAAAATGGTAACGGCGAACGTCTGGTCCTTTTGGGGCGGGTTCACCGAATAGTACTCTTCCGCCTTGTCCTTTGTGACAAGCGTGACCGGAGTCTCTACAGCAATGTTCACGTCCTTCGCGTCCTTCATCACAACATACACAGTGTCGGCAGCTTTGTTACCGGCCTTGTCCTTATAGAAGCGGACTATCGTATTGGCGCCACGTTCCAGGCCCTGCGTGTTAAGGGTGTCCTGCTTCATAGCGCCCTTGCCGTCCATTTTGTCCACGGTCCACTTGACGTCAACGAAGTTCGAGAACAAAACTGCATCCATCTCCGGATCCAAAATTTCGACCTTGGGGGGGATCACGTCGAGCACCACACGGATGGTGCGGCACGCCTTGTTGCCAAAGCTACTGGTATAGGTGTAGGTCACCTCGTAAGCAACATTGTCCTCGGCATCGTGTACCACCTTGCCCTTGGAATCGACACCATAGGCAACATTCACCGTCTTGCCGCTCTTATCGGTGTACTCGTACGACACCATGTAAGTCTCGCCCGCTTCGGTCTTGACCGGTTCGCCCGTCAAGGCGTCCGCCCTGTACGAAATCGTCACCGAATCGCCATTGACCACTGTCTTGTACGAAACGGCAATTTCGTTTCCAATGACCTTGCCGGTCGAGTCTTCCACATACGAGACCAGCACGTCCTTCCCTTTCACCTTTTCGGTGTAGGTCACCAGCACCAGGCTGTCGTTGTACGGCGTGCGGATCGCCTTGCTCGAGGGAGCGTCGTTCAGCATCAGTTTTTCACCCGCAATGTCGTTCATCGCCGAGATGGTACTTGAGCTCACAGAGAGCGTCTTCAGTTTCACGTCAATGGTAAAATTATCTGTAGAGTAATTGACCGTAGAATCCGTATAGGTGGCGTCAAATATGGGGTCGCGCACCGTAATCGAGAGCTTATTGCTCGTATCCTTGACATAGAACGAAGTGTCGTCCTCGGCAATCTGCTCCACAATCGTGAAGATGTTGTCGGCAACTATATCATCGACCTTTGCAGCCATATCGACCTGCGGCGTCCTGGTACACACATAAATATACACGTTGCGCGTCACGCATTTGTCCTTGGTCTTGTCGCAGTACTCCAAGACAACCACATTCAAGCCCTCGTGCAGGTTCTTGACCGTTGTATCGGGCTGCGGGATGCCATCGGCAGTCCACGAGATGGTCGCCTCGTTCTTATTGATGTAGATGGTGTCGGTCTCGGCAACGTTGTAGTGCGAAGGACCGTTTGGAACAGCGACTTCGGGGACTTCGATCTTGGAAGTTTCCATGACGTTGCCAATCTCGATAATCACCGTCGCGGTATCGGTGTAGTTGTCGGGATCCTTGACGAGCACGACGAGCGTGTCGTACTTGTCGTCTTCGTAATCCATCAGCACCTTCGAAGTAATAACGCCCGAAGAGGCTTCGATGGCGTACTTATCGGTATCGCCACCGATTAGAGACAACATATTCTTCAAAAAGTCCTTGTTGTTGTCTTCGTCGTAAACAGGCAAGGTTCCCACCTTGGAGCCCACGGGCTGGTTTTCGCCAAACACATACGACGTATCACGAATGGTCGGCGGCTCATTCACGTCAATCACGTTGATCTGCACCCCGACGGTATCCAAAGAAGTCCCCTTGGTCACTACGACCGACACGTAGTAGCCCTCCGGAGTTGCCTCGTAGTTGATGGTGCTGTCGGCCTTGACCGTGATTTTGCCTGTGGTCGAATTGATAACAAAGGTTTGCGTGGCATCGAGAATTTCGAACTTCGTGATGCCGCCATTTTCCATTTGCCCCACAACGTCATTGGCAAGGGAGTTCTCCTTGATGTCGAACATGACCGAAGCCAGGTTGATGGTCAAACGGTAGGGGTCGTCCGAGGTCGAACCGTCCTCGTTCTTGACAATCTTGTACGTAAGGGAATCGTACGGGGCGCCAAATTCATCGAGGGCGCCAGTGAACTTGAGCCCTCCCAAAGAGGCCACACTGATTACGTCACCCGCTTTTACCGGTTCGCCGTTCAACGTAAGCGAGTGCGTCGGCAAATCCACAATCATCACAGAGTAATCCGTCAATTCCGTCGAATCCGGGTACATGGCGGGGAAACTCGAAAGGACCAGCGGGCTATTCATGAATCCCGTAATCACAAAGTCCTTGCCCAAGGGGTTCTTGGGGACGTTGGTGATGCTCAAATCGTACTTGTGGCAGTTGCCAGAGCGGTCGCCATCAGGGTAAATGGCAGCCTCCAAATCGCAGACCCACAGTCTAAACCCTTCCTTATTTTCGGAAAGGGCGTCGTAAGCTGCGTGCAAAACAATGGGATTAGCAAGGGAGGTTTCCCCTTTTTCAAAGTACGACGAGGCAAAATCACCAATAACACTTTCGCCTACCTGGGAACAAACAGGAATGTCGGCATCGGCAAGATCGGTACGATGTGCATACATGTTCCCATCGGCCTTTGCCAAGGCTGGGTCGGTGGCAAAGAACTCAAAGCAGTAACGGAAAGGGACCTTCGTAGGAGAAGCCTTGTCGAGAGTCAACTGAATGTCATCGCCAACAGTTTCATGGTCTTCTCGCAAGTTGCGATGCGTGCTCACGACCTTGGAGGCGTTAAAGGGCACGTAGCGGAAGTCGCCCGCCTTAAAGTGCGCGTCAATGGAAATGTTCTTGGCCAAAAGCTGGCCCGAAAAACTGTAGTGCTGCATGAACTTGATGGTGCCGCCCGATATATAGGTTCCCTGGAAAACGCCCTCGATTGCAGGGAAACTAATAGTATTGGGAGAGTAGAAGAGAATGTTGCCCGCATAGTCCTTGTTCGAGACGACAGCGTTCTCTTCGTTCATGGTGACAATGTTATGCGGAGCACCGCCAATCTTAAGTTCGCCATCAATAAAAATGCGAACCACCCTGCCATTGGGAATGCGAATGTAGAGCGAATCATTCAAGTCGTTCAGAACAAAATCCCCTTCCACATGAATGTCGTAATAGCCTTCGCCCTCGGGAATATCGATGGTCTCTATCTTGTTTCTGTACTCCACAGTAGGCCAAACAGCATCAAACTGGTAACCGGTGTAATCTACCGTAGGGACGTCCAGGGTCTTGTCTATCTCGGGAATATCGGGATGGGAACAATCCCGTGTTGCATTGCCTTTTGTCTCGGCGCGTTCAAACTGATTATAACCCTGGTCGCTACAAACATAGCCTCGCCAGGTGACATTATTGCTGTTATAGGCGTTACCCCCAATAGAAATGGTACCGCCAAAATGGCTAGGACCAGTCAAAACAGAATCTGTACCCGTATCGTTCAAAAATCCACCGCCAAAAGTGAGCGGACCGCCAATGTCATGCTTGTCGTTTCTCATGACAAAGTCACCAGCAGCACTACCGGAATAGCCAAGCGAATCGTTGATGTGGATATCCTGGTTATTGAACAAGACACCTGCTTGGCCAGCCTCCCCCGTCCCCCAGAGTTTATACTTGATCAGCTTTTGCCATTCCGCATTCTGCGAATCAAAGTCGGAGTCGACGTAGCCAAAGACAAAGGGGACAACCTTCGTATCGGCCGCATGCGAACACACTGCAGCCAAGAGCAGAGTTCCCAGCGACACCCAATTTTTTTTTGACCAAAACCCAATCATATTTTCTCCGAGTCAGTGGTTTAAATCGCGTACGCCAAAAACATTGGCATACCAACCAACTTCCCTATACCTCTATGTAAAATATAATTAATGTAAAGTTCGTTTATCACAAACCGGTACAAAATATCCCGTAATAACGTTTTTTCGTGATTTTTTTCTCATTTTTTCGGCCTATCTTGGCAATTTTACGTTTTTTAACTACATTGCAGGGTCCTAGGCCCTGCGCAATGACTATTTGCGGGCAACTCGCCAGGGCGAAAGCAGCAACGGACTTGCGAATTTTTATGTGCTCAGGTCGCCTAGGATTTTTTTTGCAACCCTCGGGTTGCTTTTTTAATTGCATCTCTAAGCTCTGATATGATTCTCTGGACCTTTCGACATACCAAGCCCTTTAACCCGCAGGACGTCTGCTACGGACGCCTGGACTTTGACGTCTCCCCCTCGTTCCCCGAGGAATCGTCCAAGGCCATAGAGGCATACCTCAAGACCGACGCCAAGCCGACCCGCCTTTTTTCGAGCCCACTGCTCCGCTGCCTGCGCCTCGCCCAAAAGGTCTCGGAAGCCACGGGGCTTGCCATCGAAAAGCAAAGCGCCATCCAAGAAATCAACTTTGGCAGCTGGGAAGGGCAAAAGCTCACCGCCGTCCCGCGTAGCGAGATGCGCGCCTGGAAAGAGGACCTGCGCGGCTTCCGCTTCCCCGGCGGCGAAAGCTTTTACGACGTGGACGAGCGCGTCAAAAAATTCCTCGCCACCCTGGACGAACACGGGGAATACCTGTGGATCAGTCACGCGGGCGTCATCGCGGCACTCTACCACTTTGCTTGCGGTCTCCCCGACGAGGAATTTGTAGAGGGCATGTTCAGCTACGCCATGGTAAGCCGTTTCGAAATCAAACGCGACACCAACGGAGAGTTCCGCGGCACCGTGACCAAGATTCACGACGGCATCCAGATGCCGCCACTCCAAATGGACTAGAAGTTCCAGTTCAAAAGCGCCTGCACGCCGCCCGACGTGGGGCCCAGGTTCGGGAGCAGGGCAAAGTGCATGGGGTTGTCAAAATCGCTCAAGAGGGCGTCGACCGCCGCATCGGCCAGCGAGTACAGATAAATTAAAGACATACCCCAAATGTACTGGTTTCGGTTTTTGCGGTAATAAGTCACACGCTCCACAATCTTTTCGTACTCCTCGGAACCAGGAGCCTCGTCGGCCATGGTGTGCTTGCGTTTGAGGTAGTAGTTCACCATGTGCTGCGAAGTGCGCATGCTGGTGGTGGCACCGATGATGCTCATGTACACAAGTCCCGCCTTGCCGAACTCGCCGTTGTACATTTGCCCAAAGCCGGGGATAATGCCCAAAAGCAAAGCCTTTTTCATGCTGCGGAGTTCCACACTGCGGTGATGGTTGTTGTACCAGATTCCAAAGGCGTCGAACATGCTGTAGAGATGCAGGCCAAACAGCCAAGCGTTCTCGGCGGTGCGCAAATCCTCCTGCTCCATCTTTTTGTCGGAGAGTTCGCGGACGCGGTTGGCATAGCTGTTGCGTTTTTCCTGGTAATACGGAAGGCTGTCGCGTTCGGTGTTGGTCATGATTTTTCTAGTCATGATGGCGACGGAATCCTGGAAAGGCTTCGCCTGTTCGTACACGCGATCCTTTTGGAACTCCTTGTTAAAATAGACTTCGTATATCAGCAAGCCCTCAATACCGGTAATGAACCCGCCCCGCACATAGTGGCCCGTGTAATACTGACCGCCGCCGGGCAAAAGGCTAAAAATCATGGTGAGGGCAAGCGAGTTATGCTCCGTGGGGATGTCCCACTCGTTCACCGTGAGCGTATCGATGGACTCAATACCCGTTTTGCCGGTCTGGAGGGCGATAGTCGCCGTCGAGGAGTCTGACTCGCCTGCCGCCGAGTCAGCTCCACCCTGGGCAAAGGCGGAGACCGCCGCACACAGAGTGGCGAGCAGCATCGCTATCATAAACCGGTTCAACATGGCGCAGAATATAGAAAAAGATACAGAAGACAATATGGGAGCGCCCTCCAATTGGGACCATGGTTAACCGACGGGGATTTAATTATTTTTTCAAAAAAGTTACGGGTAAATTAAAATCTGTCACTTTTTGACACAAAATGATTCTAAATTATAGGTATGACAATGAGCAACGAGAACTTGAACGAACAAACCCGCGAGCTGGTGCTCGCCATCAAGGCCGCCCTGATTGAACGGGGCGAGATGATGGCGACGGCGGAGTCTTGCACCGGGGGCCTCATCGCCTCCGACATTGTGAGCGAAGCGGGTTCGTCCGAGGTCCTGGCCGGTGGCATCGTCGCCTACCAGAACTACGTCAAGCACGAGCTGCTCGGAGTTCCCCAAGAAACACTCGACAAATACGGAGCCGTCAGCGAACAGACCGTCAAGGCCATGGCCGAGGGCGCCCGTAAAAAGTTCAACTGCCAATGGGCGGTCGCCACATCGGGCATCGCTGGCCCCGGGGGTGCAGAACCCGGCAAACCGGTCGGTTCCGTGTGGATGGCGGTCAACAGTTGTTGGCAAAATGAAGCTTTTTTCGAGATTTTCGAGGGAAACAGGAACGAAATCCGGGAAAAATCCGTTTATAAGGTGTTGAGCAGGCTACTTTTTTTGATAAATAACCAAAAAAGCACTTGCACAAACGAACACTAATTATTATATTAAAACAAAACAAAGAAAATGGAGTCAAAAATGGCAAAGAAAACAACACCCACGAGCAACCTTTCCGCAGACAAGGCCAAGGCAGTCGAAGCCGCCATCGCGCAAATCGAAAAAAATTATGGTAAAGGTTCCATCATGGCTCTGGGTCAGCAGCCCGTCGAAGAAATCCCGGTAATCCCAAGCGGTTGTATCCAGCTCGATATGGCCCTCGGCGTCGGAGGCTTTCCGCGCGGCCGCATCATCGAAATCTACGGACCCGAATCTTCCGGTAAAACGACCCTCACCCTCCACGCCATCGCAGAGGCGCAAAAGCTCGGCGGCGTCGCCGCCTTCATCGACGCCGAACACGCCTTCGACGCCGTCTACGCCCGCAAGCTCGGCGTGGACATCGAATCCCTCCTCGTTTCGCAGCCCGACACCGGCGAGCAGGCGCTCGACATCGCCGAGACCCTCGTCCGCTCCGGCGCCATCGACATCATCGTCATCGACTCTGTGGCAGCCCTCGTGCCGCAGGCCGAAATCAACGGCGAAATGGGCGACAATCATGTGGGGCTCCAAGCCCGCCTCATGAGCCAGGCGCTCCGCAAGCTTACCGGCATTCTCTCCAAGTCCAACACGTGCATGCTGTTCATCAACCAGCTCCGCATGAAGATCGGCGTCATGTTCGGCAACCCCGAGACCACCACCGGCGGTAACGCCCTCAAGTTCTACGCCACGCAGCGCATCGACATCCGCCGCATCGCCGCCATCAAGGACGGCGAGGAGGTCATTGGCAACCGCACCCGCGTGAAAGTCGTCAAGAACAAGGTGGCAGCACCGTTCACCCAGTGCGAGTTCGACATCCTCTACGGCTGCGGCATCTCCCGCGAAGCCTCCATTCTGGACCTCGCCGCCGAACTGGACATCATCCAGAAGAGCGGTTCCTGGTTCAGCTACAACAACGAACGCATCGGCCAGGGCCGCGAGAACACCCGCCTCTTCCTCAAGGACAATCCGGAACTCTGCAACGAGATTGAGCAGAAGATCCGCGAGAGCATGAAGGACGTGGAGCTCTTCAAGCTCGGCGAAAACGAAGCGGTCGAAGCCGACGACGAGGCCATCGAGGCTGTCGACGGCGAAGGCTAAGCCCTATCGCCAAGGCCGCGAGGCCGACAAAAGAAATTCTTCCTGAAAAACAATAAACCCCGGTTTCGCCTTTTAGCCATTGGGTGCGATCGGGGTTTTCTTTTTTTGGAGGCGTCCCTTACCGCCCCCTGCATTTTATTATCTTAAAATCGTATGACCAAGTTCAAGCGTTTATCCGCAATCGTCGTCGCTGCAGGCATGTACTGCGCGAACGCACAGAACTTGTGCCCGCACTTTATGCTCGACTCCGCGATGATCGTGAACGTGGAGGGACGGTTCATCAACGTGCAAAAGAGCCGCGCAAGCCTGGACGTCGAGTGGCACCACCATCCCGAAGCCCTCGACACGTTCTTTGTGAACCTCCCCAACAAAAAGTCGTTCAAGTTCGTGACCGCGGGCGAGTACCGCTACATGGAGTACAACGCTCCCAGGGTCAAGCGCCAACTGGGTCTCCACCACCTGCGCGAGACCATCGGGAACACACCGCTCAAGCTGGACGACCTGGAACTCCTCGCCAACGGTTCGTTCCTCTGCCCCGACTCCGCCAATCCGCGACCCAAGGTGATGTCGACCGCGTTCTCGAACACGTGGTGGTCCATGGTGGTAGACACCCTGCCCCAGCCCAGCACCGCCATGATGCGCGGCGTCCGCAAAGAGTCGCGCACCTTTAGCATTGGCGCGTGGAAGGATTTTTCGGGAGTCCAGCTCCCCACACTCGTGACGCTGACCAGCGAAAAGTACAGCGGCAGCCTGTGGGTTCGCTCCGCCTACCCCGTCCCAAAACAGCAAAAGGACCCTCTCCTGGAGAAGACCCCACCAAACCCGATCAAAACGCCGGTATTATTCCGAAAGGTTCCGGTGAGTGGGGAGCGTAAAATACCCCTGATACTCAAGCTGAACCAAGAATTCCTGAGAGAGTGAACCGTCGTAGAAACGGCTCTTGCGGCGCTTCCAGCCGCCGAATTCCAGGGAGATGCTTCTGAGGCCGTAGTACCACGAGAACTGCGGACCCGCCATGACCATGGCGTAACCGAGGGATTCCTTTTCAACAGTACTGCCGTGGCGCAGGTAGCCCGTGCGGTAATAGTTCGTCTCGAACACGCCCGCCCAGTGCTCGTTGAAAACCAGGCGTCCGTAAAAATCGAATTCCAGCAAGAAATCGCGGCTGAACACGGGCATGTTGCGCTTGTAGTCGTAACTTTTGCCCGCGAAGTCGGTACTGATGTCGCTCAAAATGTAATGAATGCCGGTGCCGACAATGGACTTGCCCGCAAAGGCGTACTCCATGACCAGGTTCATGTCGAACAACTGGGCGTAGTCGTAATTGGCGGCGTCATTGGTCCACACGTTGTCGGTCACGTAGTCGGCGTTCCAGCTCTCGGCAATGCGGCCCCCGCCCTGCACGTCGGCGGTCACCATCTCGAGGTTCGACTTAAAGAACAGATAGCTCTCGTACACAAAGTTGACCTCGAACTGGGGGTTCATTTTGAAGGGGCGCAGCCCGAGACCAGCCACGTAGCCTCCGTAGAACGGGGACGCCTCCACGGCGGCCTTCATTTTGAGGTAGGTGGGGTTCTTTTCAAGGCTCTGCCCGTACTTGAGTTCGTCCAGGGGTTCCAGCCAGGTGTAATAGAAGTCGCCCGTCAACTGGGGCAGCCACTGCCCCCAGACAAAGGGAGTGTTGCCCATAACGCCCCAAGACAAATTAGGGCCATAGCGGAAGCCGTTCTGGGCCCCTTGGTCAAAGCCGTCGGCCACAGACAACGTGGCGGCACACAGCATACCAAGTAAAATTTTCTTCATTGAACGACCCATTTTCTTCATTTCAGTGTAAAATCTAAAAAATATTCCCCCACTTGCATGATAAATTCTTATTTTGTGAGCATCTAAATCTCAAGGAGACCATATGAAAATCCCTCACCTGTGCCTGCTCGCCCTCAGCGCCATGCTGTTCTGGAGTTGCGCAAGCCGTTATTCTTCCCCGATTCTTATCGAACGTGGCGAAGGTCGCAAGGAATTTGAACGCGAATACTTCGTTGTAAAAGAAAGCATGGGCATTGACAAGCGCCTCAAGGACGTCTTTAAGCAAGGCTACATTGAAGAAGGCATGACCAATGACATGGTGAACCTCCTTTGGGGCCCCCCTGACCACGAGACCTCGAACGACGAGCAGAGCATTTGGGAATACTACACCCGTGAAGGCAAGCTCATCACCCGCCTCATCTGGAAGCACCCCGATACCGCCCGTTTGAAGGGCTACGAAGGCGAATGGATCCTCGACAAGATCGAGGGCGACCGCTACGGCGGCTCCCCGGCCCCGACCTCGAGCCGTTCCAGCAACTACAACTAGCCTAATTCCGGGTTAGACAAGCAAAAGCCTCCTTCCCAAAGGCGGCTTTTTTGCTATATTTACGCCCGTTAAATTTTAAACCTCTCAAGGAGTTAATCATGCGTCAGTACATCATTGCTGGTAACTGGAAGATGAACAAGACCGTTAGCGAAAGCGTTCAGCTCGCTAAGGATATCGTTGAAGCCGTCAAGGACGTGAAAAAGACCGAAGTGGTCATCGCTCCGACCTACCTCGCCGCCGCCAAGGTCGCCGACGTGATCAAGGGCACCAACGTGAAGCTCGCCATCCAGGACATCCACTGGAAGGACCAGGGCGCATTCACCGGCAAGGTCTCCGTTGACATGGTCAAGGAAATCGGCGCCGAATACATCATCATCGGCCACTCCGAACAGCGCCAGTACTTCCACGAAACTGACGAAACCGTGAACCTCAAGGTCAAGAAGACCCTCGAAGCAGGCATCAAGCCGATCATCTGCATCGGTGAAACCCTCGACGAACGCAACGGCGGTAAGCTCGAAGCCGTGCTCAGCACCCAGGTCAAGGGCGCTTTCAAGGACGTCTCCGCCGAAGACGCTGCCAAGTGCGTGCTCGCTTACGAACCGGTTTGGGCCATCGGTACCGGCGTGACCGCCACCGACGAACAGGCCGAAGACACCCAGGCTTTTGTCCGCTCTGTGGTCAAGGAAATCTACGGCGAAGCTGTTGCCGAAGGCATGCGCATCCAGTACGGTGGCTCCATGAAGGGCGCCAACGCTGCCGGCCTCCTCGCCCAGAAGGACATCGATGGCGGTCTCATTGGCGGTGCCGGTCTCAAGGCCAACACCTTCAAGGAAATCATCGACGCCGCCGAAGCCAAGTAATAGGCTCGGTTTAAACTTTAACTTTAAAAAAGGATCGTCACATGGCAACTCTTTTTTGGGTACTCATCGTTGTCCACGTTTTCCTCTGCTTGTTCCTCATGCTGCTCGTTCTCGTGCAGAACGACAAGATGGGCGGCCTCGCAGGTCTCGGTGGAATGACATCTCAATCGGCATTCTCCACCGCTGGCGCAGCGACTTTCATCCAGAAGTTGACCCGTGGCGTTGCCGTGGTGTTCTTCATCGTGGTCTTTGCTCTTGGCCTCATTACCGCCAAGCAGGACCAGGCCGTTGAAGAATCCGCCATGCAGAAGGCAACCCGCGAAAACGCAGCCCAACAGCAGCCCGTAGAAGCCCCGGTTCTCCCGGGTGCGTTCAACGCCCCTGCCGAGAACGTGGCTCCCGCCGAAGCAGCCCCCGCTGCAGAAGCTCCAGCCGCACCGGCTGCCGAAGTCCCGGCTGCCCCCGCAGAGTAAGGTTTAAGCGGACTTAATGTCCGCGGACCTGCGGTCGTGGTGGAATTGGTAGACACGCTAGCTTGAGGTGCTAGTGAGAGCGATCTCATGACAGTTCAAGTCTGTCCGACCGCATTAGAAAGTCCTCCCTGCCTTGCGGGGCGGATTTTTTTTGCCATAGACACAAAAAAAATAATGTGAGATGTGTGATGTGAAGTGTGAGATGTGTGATATTTAATTTGTCATTTGTCATTCCACATTATACACCGTTTTCTACTTTTTTTCAGAGGTTTTTATGCAGAATACTTTAGTCGCACCGGTTGGAGTTTTGGGCTTTGGCGTCGAAGGCCAAAGCACGTTCAAGTACCTAGTCCGTGAAGGCATCAAGGAAATTGTCGTGATGGACAAGAACCCGGTGACACTCCCAGATGTCCCTGCGGGCGTGAACGTGAAGACGTTCAGCGGCGAAGGCTACCTGGACGGGCTCAAGGACTGCGTCACGGTGGTGCGCTCGGCAGGGGTCTACCCAATGAGCCAAGAGCTTTTCAAGTTCCAGATGAACGGCGGGCTCATGACGAGCCAGATTCAGTTGTTTTTAGAACAAACTAAATCCGTTGCGACCGTGGGCGTCACGGGCACCCTCGGCAAGGGGAGCACCGTGAGCATGATTAGCCACATTTTGGACAAGTGTGGCAAAAATAACGCGATTGGCGGGAACTTTGGCGTGCCGGCGCTCGACCTGCTCGAGGACGAGACCCCGGACCGCATTAGCATTCTGGAGCTTTCGAGTTTTCAGTTGATGACGCTCTCGGTTTCGCCCGACGTGGGCGTGGTGCTGCGAGTTTCGACCGAGCATTTGGACTGGCACAAGAGCGTGGAGGAATACCGTGACGCCAAGGCGAACCTGGTACGCTGGCAAAAGCGAAGCGGCACCTGCGTGTACCTGAAAGACGCCGACCCGACGGCAAAAATCGCAAGCGAATCGCCCGCAGGTAAAAAGCTCTCGGTAAGCTACGCAAACGGCGACGCCATAATCGAGGGACCGACCCTCGCCATCGGCGGCGAGACCCTGGACCTTTCCTCCTGCAAGGTGCGCGGGCTCTACCAGCTCGAGAACATGGCCGCAGCGACGCTTGCCTGCACCGCACTGGGCGTGAGCGTCCATGACGCCTTCGAGTCACTCCAGAGCTACGAGACGCTTCCCTTCCGCATGGAATTCAAGGGAGAAAAAAACGGCATCGAGTTCTACAACGACAGCTACGCCACCCGACCCGACGCGACCATCGCCGCGACCGCGAGCATGAAGCGCCCCTTCGCCCTCATTTTGGGCGGTTCCGAAAAGAACGCCGACTTCACCGAGCTCTCGAACCTGCTGGTGAAGGAACGCCCGAACCTGAAGCGCATCGCCCTGATTGGCGCCACCGCCGAGCGCATGCTCGAGTCACTCGCACAGGCCGGGCTCGACAAGACGCTTGTACCGGCAACCATCTTCCCCAACCTGGAGGAGGCATTTGCCGACAGTCTCAAAATCGGGAAAGGCGGCTCCGTGATCATGAGCCCCGCCTGCGCCAGTTTTGGCCTCTTTAAGAACTACAAGGTCCGCGGGCAGGTGTTCGACAAGCTGGTGGAAAATGTGTAGTGTGAGATGTGAAATGTGGAATGTGAAATGAGTTTTCACCTTTTTTATAAAAAAAACAGCCCTGACCCCTTTACAAACGAGGCGAATCAAATTAAATTTGAGCCGTTCCATTAAGGACTACGCGGTCGTGGTGGAATTGGTAGACACGCTAGCTTGAGGTGCTAGTGGGAGCGATCTCATGACAGTTCAAGTCTGTCCGACCGCAGAAGAAACCCAGCTGAAAGGCTGGGTTTTCTTTTTTTTATATTTTGCCCAAAAATATGAACCGTTTCGAACTTTTAAAGACCTCCACAAAGTCCAAGGCGCGCCTCGGCATTTTGCACACGGACCACGGCGACATCCAGACGCCCATCTTTATGCCCGTGGGCACGGAAGCGACCGTCAAGGGGCTCACCCCGCAGCAGATCCACGACGTGCACGCGCAAATCATTTTGGCAAACACGTACCACCTGTACCTGCGTCCGGGAACGCCCTTGATCGCCAAGGCGGGCGGCGTCCACAAGTTCATGGGGTGGGACGGCCCGGTACTTACCGACAGTGGCGGATTCCAGGTGTGGAGCCTCAAGGAACTGCGAAAGATCAAGCCCGAGGGCGTGGAATTCCGCAGCCACCTGGACGGATCCAAGCACTTTTTTAGCCCCGCAAGCGTGATGAACGCCCAGCGAGAAATCGGCGCCGACATCATCATGGCGTTCGACGAATGCACTCCATTCCCGAGTACCGCAAAGGAAGCGGAACACAGCCTGAACTTTACGCTCAAGTGGACCCGCGAAGCCATGGAATGGCTTGCCGAGCACCCGCCTATTCACGGGTACGACCAGCAGTTCTTTGGCATTATCCAGGGCGGGATGCACAAGAACCTGCGCAAGGAAGCCATCGAGCGCATTGCAGAAGCGGGTCCCGGCGGCACAGGCCCCGACGGCTACGCACTCGGCGGGCTCTCGGTAGGCGAGCCCACCGAGACCATGTACGAGATTGCAGACTACTGCACCGACTACATGCCCAAGGACCACGCCCGCTACGTGATGGGTGTGGGCACCCCGTGGAATTTGCTGGAACTCATTGGTCGCGGCGTGGACATGTGCGACTGCGTGATGCCGAGCCGCAACGCCCGCAACGGCATGCTCTTCACAAGCGAAGGCGTGCTCCGCTACAAGGCGGCCCGTCATGCCGAGGAGCTCGACAAGCCCGTTGACCCGAACTGCGACTGCTACTGCTGCAAGAACTTTAGCCGTGCCTACCTGCGCCACCTACACCACGCGGGCGAAATGCTCGCGATGACGCTCGCCACCATCCACAACCTGCACTTCTATTTGCATTTGATGGACGAGGCGCGCAAGCACATTGCCGACGACACCTTCGAGGAATGGTCGAAGGTGCAGTGCGAAATACTGCAGCGGGACCTGCAATAAAGCGTTGCCGCAGCGAGCTGCGGGCGTGACTGTCCTTTGATGCTTACAAAAAAAACGCCCCGGACATTTGTCCGAGGCGTTTTTTGATGGTTAGAAAACCTTACTTCAGAGAGATGCGGGCGGTCTTGGCATCGCTGCCGTTCATGACGCGGACCACATAGTTACCCTTGGTCAAGTTCTCCAAGGAAACCTGGTGCATGCCGGCGGTCATGTTCTCGGAATGAGATTCGACCACGTGACCCATCAAGTCGAAGATCTGCACCTTCACAAGGCCAGCCTTGTTGAGGGCGATGTTCAGCTTTGCGCCCTGGACACCGAGCTTGATGCCGCTCTGGGCAACACGGGCAGCCTTGATAGCAGCCGGCTTGTTGACGCACTTGAGGTCATCCACATAGAGGAAGTTGTAATTCGGCTGAATTTCGGGATAACCCTTGTAGCCAACGACTTCCCAAGACATCTTCTTGATTGCAGCCTTGTTCAGATCCTTCGGATCGTCAGTCCAAGGCGGCTGCTCAATCTTGTCCCAAGTCATCACCACCGTCGTCCAATCAGCGGCATCGTCGTTCAAGAAGTAGTGGTAGGCATAGTCAGTCACCTGACCATCCTGAATCTTGAACTGGTGGGCGGCGCCCTTGTAGCGGTAAGAGATCGCTTCGCAAGCGCTCATGTCAAGACCCTTAGAGGTGTCAGCCATGGTGTTGAGGCCAAGGGCCACAAACGGGGCTTCGGCGTATTCGGCCTGGTTCCAAACGATGCCGGTCAAGCCGACAAAGCCCTGGGAGCCGTTCGTCGCGTCGGCAGTACCCGGGAACACAACCACGTAACCGGGGAGAGCCGGATCGTAGGTATTGGTGATAGAGGACTTGCCACCCGGTTCGCTGTCGTTATAGGCATACCAGGTTCCAGTGGTCTTGAGGACTTCATCACCATCTTCCACGTCATCGATATCGAGAGTGGCAGTCAAGACTATCGGCGTAACCACAGAGGACGAAGTCGGAGTCACAGAAGAGCTGGAGGTATTGCCACCAACAGAGCTGGAAGACTTGCCACCCACAGAGCTGGAGGAGTTGCCGCCCACGGAGCTGCTGGAAGTCGGAGTATCGGAGTTGCCAGAAACAGCCTTGATGGAAAGTCCATCGCAACGAACGTCATCAATATAGAGATAGTTGTAAGCAGGCTGGCAAGCAGACTTCGGCAAACCGGCAGCGCACTTCACTTCCCATGCCAAGCGGTTCGTCTTGTCGAGGATTGTGCCCAAACCAACAATGGTCGTATTGGCCCAGGTCGTGTTCTGCTTGAACATGTCCATGGTGAGTTCAATCGTCTTCCATTCGTCAGAAGCTTCGGCATCGGAATAATGGTAGTTATAGTCGGTAATCGTGGACGTCTGAACACGGAAGTGGTGTTCTGCACCCTTGTACTTGTAGCTGATGGTCTTGCAGCTCTTGAAAGCACTGTAGTCAGAAGTATCCTTGGCCAGGTTCACGCTGATAGTGATATAGGGATCCCACTTGTAGTTGCCCTGGTCGACATCAATGCCTTCGAGGCCAACAACATACTTGGAAGTATTGCCGGAGGCATTGGGATGTTCACTAGTCTTCATCAAGACGTCGTAAACTTCCTTACCGAAGTCATCGGTCCACTTTCCGTTAGTAACGGAGGACTTGCCAATACCATCCTTACCGCTTTCGTTGGCATCGGTAAAGGCGGACCACCAACCAGAGGTATATGCGTAATGGTCACCGTCTTCCATGTCGTCAATAATGTTCGTCGTTGCGCCATTGGCAACGCCTTCAGAGAAACCGTTATCGGCAGAGGAGGAACCGATGCTGTTTTCGAGGCCGCAATCCTTATAGTTGTGAGAGCCAGCCAAATAGCCCTTGACGATGTTTCCGGAAGCGGTATACTTTAGACCACCGTTCATGGCGATATTCGTAAATGCAGCGGATGTTTCGCTAATGGCAGATGCAGACCAGTTGGTCCAAGAGACCTTGTTCTGGTTCATCCAGCTGTTCCATGCATCGCTAGCACCCTGGTTCGGATCACCCTTACCGTCGGCAGAAACCGTTCCCCATTCAGAGGCGAACACAGGAACACCCTTGGCCATAGCCGATTCAGCAGACGAGTTATAGCCGCCATTGCCAACCTGGTGCGTTGCCGCATAGAAGTGGAGGGAGCAAGCATAGTTATTGTCGTTAATGCCGGCTTCGGCACAAGCTGCCGGCTGGCTGGACCATCCGGGGCTACCCACGAGAATCAGGTTCTCGGAGTACTTACGAATGATTGGGATAAGCGTGTTAGCATGCTGAGCGACGGTATTCATATCGCCGGTCGGTTCGTTCCACACTTCAAAGATCACGTTGTTGGTCTTGCCAAATTCGCTGGCAGCCCATTCAAAGAATTCCTTGGCTTCGTTGGTAAAGCCCGTAGAGCTTTCGATGTGCCAGTCAATGATGAGGTAGATGTCGTTTTCGACGGCAGCGTAGACCATCTTCTTGAGCATGGCCTTCTGGTCGTTGGCACCACCGGTCGTGTAAGAACGGCCATGGCTATCAAACTTTTCGTCGGCGACGCCCATGGCAAAACGGAGCACTTCAATGCCCATGTCCTGAACCATGAGTTTCATAGCTTGCGGTGTGTAGTATGCAAGAGCGCTATCGGCAGCGGAACTCCAGAAAAGGCTCATGCCCTTGACCTGTACTGCCTGGTTTGCGTATGTCGGGCAAGAACCGACAAGCTTGCCACCGTTAGCTTTGAGTTTACCGTAAGTACTTACGGGTCCAACTCTCGTTGGAGATACTGCCATGGTGGACACGACAGCAAGCAATATTGCGACGAATATTTTTTTCATCTGACATCCTCTGATTTATTGGTTAGCACCAATCCCAGCCCAAAAAATACATTTATATATGGATTTTTGTTGTAATTTATTTGGATACATTGGCGCGAGCCTTATAAACACGTCCAAAGAAAATTTCTTTTTACATGTCCAACATGGAAAAACTCAAAAAAAAGACCGCCCGCGGGTTTCCCCGCAGACGATCCTACCCAACAAACAAAACTTGACGGATTGTTTATTTTTTCAAAATTTTACGCAAATAGGCGCCGTCGCTAGTCACCACCCGCACCACGTACACGCCCGGACGGAGAGCACTGAGGTCGTAAACGGAGCCAAACGACCCCTTTTGCACGGCAAAAGCATCCACCTTGCGGCCGTCCATGCGCACAATCCCCACGTGACGCACATCACCGGCATTTACGACCAGTTTGGCATCGCGGGCGCTGTAAACCACCGGATTCTGGACGTTTTTCACCGAGGCGATTGCCTGCGGCGTTCCCGAACCCGAGCCGTTATTCTTGATGCTGATGAGGAAGAGATTGCCCGAGTCGCCCTTGGTAATGGTGTTGGCACCGGCGGAAAGTTCAACCGTCACAATGCCGCCCACTGCCGTATACTTTTCACCGTTCACCTTGACCGCGCCATTGAAATCGGCATTAAGGACCAAGGTCATGGTCGCCGCGCTGGAGAGCGTAAACGAAATCTCGGTCGCCGACTCCAGCTTAAGGCACTGCGTGAGCGTCTCGCCACCGTAGGTGACGCTCCCCTTGTCCTTGGAGAGGTTGCCCGTGATGGTAAAGAAGTCGCTGGCCTTGCCGTCGGTGGTAAAGTTGTGCACGATGTCGCCCTCAATGGCGGTGCCCGACACGCTCGAGGAAACAGGTACGGTTTCTGATGAGGACGAATTCACGGAACTGCTGGAAGACGCTGGCACGGACGAAGAACTCGACTTGTCAGAGCTGCTCGAACTCGAAACGGGTATTGCAGAACCGCTCCAGCCCTTGTACGCAACGACCGCGTCCTTGAGCGCCTGGTTCACGTCGGAAGAAGCGTCGTCCACGTCGTTGTTGAAGGTCCACTTGAAATCACCGCCCTGCACGCGGCCCGCATAACGGACCACGTTGTCCCTTGCCGTAGCGGCGTCATCTGCCTTGTAGCTGTACATCACCGAATTGTCCGTATCGAAGTTGTTGTATACGTTTGCACCTGCATAGGACTTTACGCTGGACGGCACCTTCGCGTCGCGACTATCGACAACGTAGGCGTCAAAATCCTGGACGGTATTGATTCCCTGGCTTGCAGCAGTCGTCTCGCTCCCCTTGACCTTATAGGACGACGCCCCATAGGGAATGAACGTATAGGAGCCTTCCATATAGTTGCCAAACGCCTTGATGGTGCCGCCATCTTCACTGCTGAAAGTCGGATTGTTCTTGGTGTCACGCGTAGTGCCACCGGCATAAACATCGGAACCCTGCATGGAAGTCATCATTGGGTACTTGCAATTGCGGAAGTAGTTGTTTTCCATGAACACGGACGAGCCCAACGTAGAACCCGCGCCGTACTTGGAGTTGCCGTCGTAATAGTTGTTGTACACGTGGGCGCTGTAAAAGCGGACGCGCGGGTGGCGGCTGTCGGAATGGTCGTACCAGTTGTGGTGATAGGTAATGTAGAGCCCTTCGGTCGTACCCTCGGAAAGCCCGAGCAGGTTCGACTTGCCGCTATCCCAAAAGTGGTTGTAGCTGAACGTCACGTAGGTAGACTTTTTGCAGTCGAGTGCGCCGTCGCCCTTGACCTGGTCCTTGTCGGAGCCAGCATGGCCGTAAAAGAAGTCGTTATTGTGCACCCAAATGTATTGGTCGTTCTGCTGCAGGCCGATGTTGTCACCTTCGTCGCTATCCACGTTCATGAAGCCCATATTGCGGATTTCCACGTTCTGCGCGTTCTTCAGGCGGATTCCCCAGCCGTTCGCCACGGCATCGGCGCCAACTCCTTCGATAGTAAGGAACGTAGTCTCGGAGCTACCCAGGTCGGCCACCATGTCGCCCGCCACAAGCGAGTCGGAATCCGTAACGTTGCCGACAAAGCGGAAATCCACGGGGCGTGTTTCGTAACCCTTCTTCATGCAGTTGAGGATTCCCTGGAAGCTCTTGCAGGTTGTCTGCGTGCCCTTGGAATTCGTCGTTACGTCGAGCGTGACCGTATTTTTTGTGGATTCAGAAATGTAAAGGACGACGGCGCCATTCTTGAGGGTACCATCCGTATTGTAGGCGCCAGGGACGCGACCATTGCTGAAGGCAAAGCCCGCACGATCGTGGGCCTTGACTGTAAGCGCCGAAGTGGTCGCCGCAGTGCCTTCGGAACCGCCCTTCACCGGCACCACCTTCAACGTGTAGGTACCCGCCTTGAGACCCACGGCGTCGGCGCGCATCTTGGAACCGTACTTGCGCACCAGCTGGGCGTCGAGCTTGACATTGGTCTTGCCCTCACCCGAATAGTAGACGTTGTAGCTGTCGGCACCGTTGTCGGCCCATTCCACGTAGGCGGTTTCGAGCCAGCCGGCGGCATCGCCCAAGGTGACCTGGGCCTGGGACCACACCACCAATCCCAAGCAAGCGAGAGTCATGTTCAAGAATTTCATATTGCATCCCTTTTTTAAATCAACCTGAGTTTTGACGCCGTTCGTCGTCATGTTCTCAAATCATTTCTCAAAATATAATATAAAATTTCAGAAAAAGAAGCAAAAATATTTAAAATTTTACATAAAAACAAAAAGAACATCTATCTTGATGTTCTCAAAAATTTTGTCTTTTTGTACAGGTCAGTCAAAACCGGGGGAAATCCACACCCGCCCCCCCCCCCTCAAAAAAAACTAGAGCTTTTCGAGCCGGTCGTAGAGGTCGTAAAGCCGCTGCACTCCGTTTTCGAGCCCGTAATAGTGCTTGACGTAGGGGATCAAAAGGGCAAAAAACAGCAAATCCAGGCAAAAAACGGGAATTTGGGGGATTGCGGCAAAAAAGAAGACGCCGCCGACACTGAGGATGGCAAAGAGAATCATCACGAGTTCATGAACCAGGCGCTCGTGCTGAAAAAACGCGATGTGCGTACGCACCGACAGCAACTGCTCCGGGGTCAAAGGGCGGTCCTCGCCTGCCATCGCGGCAAGGATCTGCTCGTAATCGCGCAATTTCTTCAACATAAGGCGCCTCCAGAAGGTTCTCTCGTGAATATACCGAAAAAATATCTTTTTTAACGGCTTATTAAAAAATTAGAATGCTATTTTCATAATAGAACATCGAGGAAATATGGAACCGCTTCAGTTCACATCGCTTGCAGCCCTGTTTTTTGCCAACTGCGCCCGGGACGATTTCGGGGGTTGGTACAAGCGCGCGAACGGCGAGTGGAGGTATTTCTCTAAAGAGGAGCTGCGCGACACGGCAATCAACCTCGCCGTAGCCTTCAACAACCGCGGTCTCAAAACCGGGCAAAGCGTAGGGATTATCGCCCCGAGTTCGCCCGAGTGGTTCATCGCCGACATCGCGACGCAAATCAACCACGCCCGCGTAGTGCCGCTGTTCCCGAACATCTCGTCCGAGAATTTCACCTTCCAGTGCGACGACTCCGACGTGCAGGTGCTGCTCGTGGACGCCATCGACGAACTGGATGTGCCCCTCCGCGTGCTCCTCAACCGCTTCAAGCTCATCATTTGCATCGATAGGGAATGCAGCCTCCCGCCCAACGGAATTTACTGGGACGACCTGCTGGAAGAAGGCAAGGAAGCGGGCAAGCACAAAAAGTACTTTGACTGGGTCGACGACCAAATCCAGACCATCCACCCCGACGACCTCTTCAGTATCATCTACACGAGCGGTTCCACCGGGCGTCCCAAGGGCGTGGAACTGAGCCACCGCAACATGCTGGTCCAGATCCAGAATATTTTGCCGTTCTTCCACTTGAACCGCAAGGTCGACAAGAGCCTCACCATTTTGCCGGTCGCGCATGTGTTCGAACGCATGGCAGTGTACTTCTACATTTTGACGGGAATCCCCGTGTACTTTGCCGACGATCCCAAGAACACTGCCGAAATACTCAAGGAAATCCACCCCACCGTGATGATTGTGGTGCCCCGCATTTTGGAACGCCTGTACGAGAGCATGACCGCCGCCGGCGACACCGCCCACGGTCCCAAGCGCTGGCTCGTGAAAAACGCCATCAAGGTCGCCAAGATCAACGACCCCACCAAGCGCGCAACTGTCATGGCCCGCCTTTACGACCGTCTCGTGTACCGCAAGATGCGCGAAGCCCTCGGCGGGAACTTCAGGTTCATTGTGAGCGGCAGTTGCGCCCTGAACAAATCCATTCTAAGGTTCCTGCTGAACATCGGGCTCCCCATTTACGAAGGTTACGGCATGACCGAGTGCAGCCCCGTGGTCTCCGCCAACAGCAAGCTCGATTGCAAGCCGGGGACCATAGGCAAGCCCCTCGCCCACCTTGACGTGAAAATCGGCGAGAACAACGAAATTTTGGTGAAGGGCGACAGCGTCTTCAACGGCTACCACAACATGCCCGAGGTGAACACGCAACTCTTTACCGAGGACGGCTTCTACAAGACAGGCGACCAGGGTTTCTTTGACGAAGACGGCTACCTGAACTTTACCGGCCGCATCAAGGAACTATTGAAGACGAGCACCGGCAAGTACGTGAGTCCGAACCCCATCGAACTCGAAATCAGCCGCCACCCCGTGGTGGAACAGGCGCTGGTCATCGCGAACGACCGCAAGTTTGTCTCGGCGATCATTTGGCTGAACCCCGAAGGCGCGCGCCGCCTGCTCAAGTTCTCCAAGGAAGAATTCAGCACCGAGAAGGCCATGGAATCGGAACGCGTCCGCGAGGCCATCAACAGGCATATCGCACGCATCAACCGAAAGCTGAACCACTGGGAACAAATCCGCAAGTGGACTCTCATCGGCGACGAGCTTACCGTCGAATCAGGACTCCTGACGCCCACATTAAAAATTCGGCGCACCGTCGCCGAAGCGCGGTACGCCGAAGAAATTGAGAAGATGTACGAGGCTTAAACCTCGCTCATCTTAGAAATGGATTACTCTAACCTTGATGACCTTGTCGAGCTTGGAGAGTTTTTCGACGATAGAATCTTCGACCTTGCTTTCCACGTCAACGAGGTTGTAGCCGATCTTGCCGTTGCTCTTGTTGCTGAACGAGGCAATGTTGATGCCTTCGGCACCGAACACCTTCGTGATTTCGGAAATCATGTTCGGCACATCCTGGTTGATGACCACGACGCGGCTCTTGACGCCGGCATGCGGGTGATCGACGAGG
>JAEEGL012533865.1_pt1 | contig 48418 bp, 30 predicted proteins | sample 9134231 | NCBI WGS metagenome assembly JAEEGL01 (sample SAMN16246548, study PRJNA631951) | gut metagenome | biome: gut microbiome; feature: rumen; material: fiber-attached | host: Bos | place: Iran: Karaj | collected 2018-10 | reverse complement strand
TCATATAGCTTGAAAGAACCGCATCTATGTAATTTTGTTCGTATTTTGCACCCAAAATGCCCTTTAACCTTTGAATAATAAATTCAATAATCATAGATTTCAATTTATTTTTATCTTTGATTTCTATATCGAAATTTTCAATGGTTTTATCTATCAAATCCGTAAGATTAATATTCAATTTCTTTTGCATAATGATTTGCAAAATACCTATTGCGGCACGTCTTACCGCTAATGGGTCATTAGAGCCTGTCGGAATTTTGTTCAGCGCAAAAACCGCACAAATCGTATCAATTTTATCTGCTATACTTACAACCTGCCCTATTATATCAGATGGTAATTCTCCATCCGAAACGAGTGGATAATAATGCTCTTCTATTGCTCTTGAGATATTTTCTTTTTCGCCTGAAAGGGCAGCATAATGAGAGCCGATAACACCTTGAAGTTCCGTAAATTCAAATACAAGGCTTGTTGTTAAATCGGCTTTGGCTAAAAGTGCCGCTCTTTCAATATCTGATTTTGTTTGGCTATCGAGTTTAAGTTCATCAGCAATATATGAAGAGAGCAAAATCATCCTTTGAACCTTGTCATACAATGTTCCCAAGCCTTTTTGGAAAGTCATACCTTTAAGGGCATCAATTTTTGTATCGAGTTTATGCTTTGTATCTTCATTGTAAAAGAAAATTGCATCATCAAGTCTAGCTTTGATAACCCTTTCGTTACCGTTTTTGATATTGGAAATATCATCACCCAAGTAATTTGCAACGGTAATAAAATAGTTCATTAATTTATTATTGCTGTCATAAAGCGGAAAATATCTTTGATGAATAGCCATAACTGTAACGATAACTTCAGAAGGCACTTCAAGATATTTTTTATCAAATTCGCCAAGAACAGGATTTACCCATTCAACGATATTTGTAACCTCTTGTAAAAGCTCGTCTTTTATAACAACCTTTGTTCCTATTGAATTTGCTAATTCTGTTGTCTTTTGAACAATCAGTTCTTTTCTTTTATTTGCATCAATTATAACATTTTGAGCTTCTAAAAGTTTTTCATAATCATCAACTGATGTAATATTAACTGTTTTTTCTTTTGCAAATCTGTGGGCCCTTGAAATAGTTGAAGATTTAATGTTGCATATTTCAACAGGGATATGTTTGTTATCAAAAAGGCTTACTATCCACCTGATAGGTCTAGAAAATCTTTCGTCAAGCTCTGCCCATCTCATAAAATGAGAACCTTGAATTTTTAGCACGCAGTCAGGCAAAATAGCAGGCAAAATTTCTGCAATATTTTTGCCCTGAATGGTTTTTTCTACAAAAACTTTTTTCTCACCGTTTTCTAATGTTTCGGTTTTTATTTCGCTGATATCAACATCATTTTTCTTTGCAAAACTGCTTAACGCCAAAGTCGGTTTGCCTTCATTATCAAAAGCAATTTTAGCGGGCGGCCCTTGTATTTTTTTTGTAATCGTAGGCTGTATTTCGCTTATATCATTGATAACAAATACAAGTCTGCGAGGGGTATAATTTGTTACGATATTCGAAAAAGAAACATTTTCTTCTTTTAAAGCATTTTCAAGATTTGATTTTATTTGATTTAATAGGCTGTCTATAAGCCCCCATGGCAATTCTTCAACACCTAATTCCAATAAATATTTTGACACTTGTTTTTCCTCACTATATAGAAATTTAATTAAATTATAACTTAAAATTTTATTTTAACGTTTCAAAAATTTCAGATAACGCTTTATCAAGATTTTGAGCATCTTTAGCTCCTCCTTGAGCAAAGTTCGGACGTCCTCCGCCTTTGCCTCCCAGTTTTTGAGCTAATTCAGATATTATCTTTCCTGCATTATAACCTTGAGAAATCAGTGGTTCATCAACTTTAACAACGAATGAAACTTTATCTTCATTTACACTTGCAAGAACGATAACAGAATTGTTTAATTTTTGAGAGAATTTTTCACAGGTAGATTTTAATATATCCATATTCAATCCGTCAGCTCTTTTTACAAGGAGTTTTCCGTAGTTTGTATCGATGGCTTCCTTTATTAAATCCTGTGTTTTCATTGCTGCAAGTTTTGTTTCAAACTCTGTGACTTTCTTTTGCAAACTTCTGTTTTCTTCGCTTATTTTTTCTAATCTCTTTGGCAATTCATCAGCAGGTGTTTTGAATTCAGCCGAAATTTCTTCTAAAACAGAGTTATTATGCATTAAATATTCGATTAATGCTTTTGAACATATTAGTTCAATTCTTCTTACTCCTGCTGAAACTGCCGTTTCGGTAATGATTTTTGAAGCGGCAAGGTCTGCTGTATTTCTTGCGTGGGTTCCTCCGCAAAATTCTTTGCTTACATTACCTACACTGACTACTCTTACGCTGTTTCCGTATTTTTCATCAAAAAGTGCTATGGCTCCTGATTGTTTTGCTTCTTCAATATTCATAACTTTTGTAGAACAAGGAATAGCTTCATTAATCCACTCATTAATATATTTTTCAACCTGTTTAACTTCATCTTTTGTCAATGCTCTATCGAAAGTGAAGTCGAAACGGGTTTTTTTGCTATCAACATAAGAACCTGCCTGAGCAACTTTGTTGCCTAAAACTTTAATCAAAGCTGCTTGTAAAAGGTGAGCTTGCGTATGATGAACTCTTATTTCTTCTCTTAATGCTTTATCAACTTTTGCTGAAATAATATCAGAAGTTTTTATTTCGCCTTTTGTGATTTTTATTTTATGAATAAACAGATTATCCTGTTTTACTGTATCAAAGACTTCAGCTTCAAAATTATCAGAAATCAGAATACCCTTATCTCCGACTTGCCCTCCGCCTTCGCCGTAAAAAGGAGTTTTGTCCAATATAATATTAACTTCATCATCTGTTTGAGCGTTTTGAACAATTTGTGAATTTTTAACAATAGCAAGAACCTTGCTATCATTTGTTTCATCCTGTTCATAACCGACAAAGTTTGTTTCACCAAACTGTTTCAAAATATCAACATATATAAGGTTTTCAACAAGGCTGATTTTTACGTGAGCATTTTTTGCTCTTTCTTTTTGTTCGTTCATCTCCTGTTTAAAGCCTGCTTCATCAACTGTCAAACCGAATTCTTGTGCTGTTTCTACTGTCAATTCATAAGGAAAACCATAGGTATCATATAACTTAAATGCATCTTTTCCTGAAATAGTTTTGGAATTGGATTTTTTAGTTTCTTCAATTACTTGATTAAGAAGAATTTCTCCTTTATCAAGGGTTTGCTTAAAACGCTCTTCTTCATTTCTTATTGTTTCAATAATTTTATCTCTGTTTTGAGCTAATTCAGGATAAGTATCTTTATAGTTATCAACTACGGTATCAACGAGTTTATAGAGGAAAGGAAGCTCAAGGCCGAGCATTTTTCCATGCCTTAATGCCCTTCTTAAAATCATCCTTTCTACATATCCTCTGCCGTCATTACTCGGAGTGAGTCCGTCTGCTATCATAAAAGTAACACAGCGTGCGTGGTCTGTAATTATTCTTATGCTGGTATCTGTTTTTTCGCTTTCTTTTTTGTATTCTCTGCCTGATAATTCGCATACTTTTTTCAAAATTGGCTGTAATAAATCAGTGTCAAATGTAGAAGAAAGACCGTTTACAACCATTGTAATTCTTTCTAATCCCATGCCGGTATCAACATTTTTCTTTTTTAAAGGTGTTTGATTTCCTTCTTCATCTTGATTTAATTCGGTAAATACCAAGTTCCATATTTCAACATATCTGTCACAATCGCACTTACCAAACTCACATTCAGGTGAGCAAGCATACTCTTTACCTAAATCATAGTGAATTTCACTGCAAGGCCCGCATGGACCTGCTGCACCGGCGGGGCCCCAGAAATTATCTTTTTTGCCTTTTCTGATAATTCTTTCGGCCGGCACTCCCGTTTTCTTCCATATTTCTATTGCTTCATCATCTGTTTCGTAAACAGTAATCCATAATCTGTCTTTATCCAATTTTAAATAATTTGTAACAAAATCCCAAGCCCATGGAATAACTTCTTCTTTAAAATAATCTCCAAAGCTGAAATTACCGAGCATTTCAAAAAACGTGTGGTGACGTGGTGTTCTGCCGACATTTTCAATATCGGAATCTTTTCCGCCTGCTCTTGCACATTTCTGTACTGTTGTAATTCTAGGCGGATTAGGTGGTTCTTTGTATCCTAAAAACAGAGGAACAAATTGTAACATACCTGCTGTTGTTAATAATACTGTGGGATTATCCGGTATTAAACTTGAACTCGGATATAGATTATGATTATGTTTTTGAACAAAAAAGTCCAAATATTTTTGTCTTATTTCATTTCCTGTAAGTTTTTCTTGCATAATTTCTCACCTATTCTAAATATCTTATGAAAAAATTATACATCAAAATTGTTTTGTATGTTAAAATTGTGAAACTAAAAAACGAGGACAATCTGTTGTGATTGTCCTCATAAGTTTATATCCTAATGACAAATATATTTAGATTTACATTATTGCTTATCATCTTTTCTTACTACGAATTGGTTATTGAGATAAACAAACGGTTTAAAATATGTTTCTACTGATTTTTTATGTCTCAATGCATCTGCTGCTTCCGGATCAGTTTTAGCTAATTCTGCTATCTCAGCTTCTATTTCATCTTTTAAGATTGGTGTTTCAATTTCTTTGCCTTGATAGATTACTGTATGTGTACGATACTCGAATACAAAACTCAAAATAGCAGTAGGATCAGGATGATTTTTCTCTAAATATGGTTTCTTATTGCCATCTGCATCATATCCATAATTAAATCCAAGACTGTTTATTTCTTTACCTTGAGCATCATTTATCCACAAGCGAAGTAATGAAGGATAACCATCTGCATCTTTAAGATTACCGTTATACCTGATTCTATAATTTTTATCTCCTAATGTAAATTTTGTTGCATTGCCATTATAGTATTCCGTAACCTTGCCGCCAAGTTTGTTAAATGCATCTTTAAAGTATCTGGTATATTCTCCGGTACCTCTTGCAGGGAAATCTTCAAGATTAGGAACATCATCCAATTCTGCTATTTTTGCCATAGTCCATCCTGTCAATTTAAAGAATTCTTCACGATTGTTGAGTCTCATATCTGCTAAATCATCAGCAGTTAAATCCTTACCTGTTGCAGTTTTATATTGTTCAATTATTTGGTCTTCAGACGGAATTCCAGTAGAAACGCATGCAATTGTCAGGGATTTAACTTCCTGTATCAGCTGTTCAGTAGATAATCTTCCGGCAGCAGCTGTTCCTTTAACATTGAAGGTAGAATACCTTGTTACTTGACCTTTTGCAATATCATTTACACTGGAAATTGCTACAGGTGCTTTTGTTCTGTAATTTACTTGGTATGTGTGTTTTACTCCTTCTGAATCTTTAAATGAAATACCTCTAATTTTTAAATTTTTCTCACTATCATATTGGTTGGACATATATTCTATAGTATAAACGGTACCATTATACTTAAACGATTTTACTCTGCCTGAAGAATATGTTGATAATAATATTGCTTTATTAGCATTTTTTTCATTATCTATATCCGCAGCATTTGCTAGAGTAGTTTCGTAAGCAAGTGCAGCAGCATATTCACCCAGTCCCTCTTGAGGGTTTGGATTTATGATGACTTTCAATGCAGATTTTAACGAACTTTGAGTATATTCAGTTTTTATCATGTTAGGATCCGGTTCAGGCTCTGATATTGGTTTTATAACTTCTGTAGTAGTTGTTGCACCTGCTGTACCGCCTGTGACTTCGCTTCCTCCTGCTGCACTTGTGCTGCCGGATGTTGTATTGAAATATTTTTTGTCTCGTTCTGTTACTTTAGTTCCTTTGTCATTATATTTCATAATATCCAAACTATGTAATTTACCATCTTTATAATCTACAGTTACTAATAAAGTCCTTTTGCCATCTTTAACTGCAATGAAATTTTTTATAGAACCTTTTTCATAATTTACTGTATAAGTTTGTCCGTCAAATACAAAAGAGATTAATTTTTTATTATCTCCTTCTCCTGAGAATTTACAGTTTGTAACTTCAGATGAATTGTCAATAGAAATACCGGAATTAGATAATACTTCAAAAATTGCCGGATATTCATTAGAAAGATTTAAAGGTGTAGAAGATACAGAAACAGTTGCATGAGTACCTTTTACCCCAACTGTACGTTCTCCGGTATTTACACTGTAGAGTACATTATTCTTGTAATTAACGGTAAGTGTTGAAACTCTTTTTTTAGTCTGATTATTTGTTACTAAAATGTTTTTTAACTTACTGTTACCGAATGCGTCCTTTCCGGTTATATAGTTAATTTGGTATGTTTTACCATCAAATACGAAACTTTGAATATTGCCTGAAGCACTGTATTTTACACTTTCATCTTCTATTGCGGTTTTAAAATCATCTTCTGCGATATCAGGGAAAGCTACTTTTAATACAGTTAAAACATTTGCTGTAGATGCTTCCTTATTTGCTTGCTTTTGTTCAGGAGATAATATTGTTCTGTTTGTTGAACCTGAACCTGTTGTTGCAATATAATTCATTGCATTCAAAAGTTGTTCCCCGCGTTCTGTAAATTGTTCTTGCGAAGTTTCTTGTTGTTTCTGCTCTTGAAGCTGTTCTCCTTGATTTTCTTGTTGATTTTTGTCATTCAAGGTTTGAACTCTGACTTGTCTGTTTAAATTGTTTACGTTTAAAAATTCCATGGTTTTTCTCCTTCTTCTTTATATAGACTACCATTGCCTAAAATCGTATACTGATAATATCTGTTCTTTTATCAACACACATCTGTGTAAATAAAGCATGCGTATTTTCTCGCACATGATTTATATCGGCATATTCTTGAAAAACTTTAGGATTTTTAGTGTAATCTTTACAATTCTTTACAAATTTGAGCTGAAAGGGTAAATAAATATTTTTTTGAGTTTTGTATTGTTGTTAGAGTTTTTATTTTTTCCGTTAAGGGAGGTTATATTTATGAACATATCAGCTGTTGGCAATATTGATTTTGGAAGATTGCGTTATAAGAATCAGAATCTTCATCCAACAAGTGAGCAACTTGAATTATCCGGTTATATTAAAAATGTATTGGATGATAATCCGGCTTCAGATTACAATCTTTTGGAAAATTTGGAAAATATTTGTGGAGCTGATGTCTATGTTATTGTGGGTGATAATGATGAAGTTACATTAACAGCAAGAAAAATTAACAAAAAAGGTAAATTCAGAAAAATAGAAAATAGTTTTTATGACAAAATGAATATATTTTCTTTTTACCCAATGAAAGCATCAAAAGAAGCTTTGGAAGGAAATAAACAAAAAATTCAATTGTTTTGTAATATTTGTAAAAATTTTGTAAACCGTGTTATAGAAAGCGGAAGGTATATAGGGTAATTATTAATACTGTTGTATTATTTATTTCTAATAATATGTACTGATTTTTAATTATATTTGTTTGCATTTTTGCAATACAAATATAATTAAAACCATTTTGCTTACATTTGTAACTTTGAGAAAAATTTTGTTTTTGGATAAAATTTTGGCAGCGGTTTTGTGTCTGTTATATTTTGTTACATAATGGAATTTGTATAATAAAAATAATAGAATATAGCTATATCGTTTTTTTATATGATGAAACTGATGACAAAATAATTAATAATAATAAGGGGTGGAGAATGGGTTTTAAGAGCTTTTTATCAAAAAAGTATATGATATCCGGTATACTGTGTATTTTAATTTGTTTTTTAGCATGTTTGCCTTGCTTTGCAGAAGTTTCTCTTCCGACAGTAAATATTGGTATGCAGCCGGTTAACAGTCCGAGAGAATTTACTCAGGGTGTACAGGTATTAATATTACTCACAGTATTAACTTTAGCTCCAAGCATTTTTATTATGACAACAGCATTTACAAGAATTATTATAGTTCTTGCTTTGACAAGACAGGCTATTGGTACTTCTACTCTTCCTCCTAATCAGGTACTTGCAAGTTTAGCCCTTATTCTTACATTTTTTGTTATGGCACCTACATTTAATGAAATTAATACCAACGCATTTAAACCGTATATGGCCGGGCAAATTACTCAAGAAGCAGCTTTGGACAGAAGTATTAAACCCTTGAGAAATTTTATGTTTAAGTATACAAAAAACGATGAGTTGCAGCTGTTTGTGGATATGGCCAAAATACCGGCAGGAACTATAAAAAAACAGGATGATATACCTTCTTATGTTTTATTACCTGCTTTCATCATAAGTGAATTGAAAACCGCTTTCAAAATAGGTTTTATGATATTCCTTCCGTTTATAGTAATTGATATTGTTGTTGCAAGTATATTAGTTGCTATGGGGATGATGTTCTTGCCTCCTTCCATTATTTCTACTCCGTTTAAAATTATTTTATTTGTCCTTATAGACGGGTGGTATTTGATTACCAAATCGTTGCTTGAAGGTTTTATAGTATAGTGAGGAAAACATGTCACAGTTAGAGTTTTTATCTTTAATACAGAATACAATGATACTGGTTTTAGAATTATGTACACCGGTTTTAATGATAAGTGTTATTGTGGGGCTTGCAATAAGTATATTTCAATCAGTAACGCAAATACAGGAAGCAACTCTTACATTTGTACCTAAAATATTTGCTGCAATACTTTCTATAATTGTTCTTATGCCTTGGATGCTGCAAGTTTATATAAATAGAGTAACGGAAATTTTTGCAAGAATAAGCGGTGCCGGATAGAGGTATTATTATTATGATGTGGGATTTGATGCTGCTTTTGGAACCTAAAAATATTGTTGTTTTTATTCTTCTCATGACGAGATTATCAGGCATGTTTGTGAGTGCTCCGTTCTTTTCTACTATACCTATGCCAATTCATACAAAAGCAGTTCTTGTATTTTTTATTGCTTTTATAATGTATCCCATTATTGTGAAGAATACTGTTTTATTTGATGCAAATATGTTTCTGGATATGCCTTCGTTAATAGTGCTTATGACAAAGGAGCTAATTATAGGGGCAATGATAGGTTTTGCTGCAAATCTTATATTTATGGCGGTTCAAATGTCAGGACAGCTTTTAAGTATGCAGATGGGGCTTGCAATCAGTAATGTTTTAGATCCAATGACACAAGAAAGTGCTCCTGTAATCGGACAGTTTTATCTTTTTATAGCTTCTCTTATGTTTTTATTTATAAACGGACATCTTTGGTTATTTTCAAGTATCATAGAAAGTTATAATATCATTCCCATAAATTATGATTTTGTATTTTCCGGACCTTTGATAGAAAAGATAATTTATTTTACAAGTCAGGTATTTTCTATTGCATTCAAGGTGATTGTACCTATTTATGCAGTTTTAATAATTACGGCTGTGATAATGGGCTTTATGTCAAAAGCAATGCCAAGAATGAATGTATTCATGGTAGCTTTACCAATTAAAATACTTGTAGGCATTGCATTAATGGTAATGTTTACTATTCCGACTGCTTCTTATATAGCAGGAATAATGGAAACACTCTTGAAGCAGATAAATGCAATGTTTATTTAAGAGGATTTTATGGCACAGGAAAGAACAGAACAAGCGACACCGAAACGTCAATCAAAAGCAAGAAAAGAGGGTAAAGTAGCAAAAAGCCAAGATTATAACATGGCATTGGTTTTGATTTTCGGATGTGCATTATTTTATCTGTTTGCCCCAATAATTTTCTCAAAATTAAAAGTTATGCTTTATCAAACTTTTACCAATTTACATCCTTCGCAAATTCCCGATTCTGATCCTGTTAGTATTTTTTCTTTTTATATGAATTTTTTATCGGATATGCTTGTTCCTTTTTTAATATCTTTATTTTTGGCGAGTGCTATTTTCATAGGCATACAGATGAAGGGACTGTTTACATTGGATCCTCTTAAGCCTAAATTAAAGAAATTTGCCCCAAATGAACTTATGAAAAGATTGGTTGACACTTTTAATATTTTTAAACCTCAAAAGTTGGTTGAACTTTTAAAATCTTTTGTGAAATTGTTTGTAATTTGCGCTTTTGCGTGGGCAGGAGTAAAAAATAGACAGGCAGATATTTTAGGAATGCTGGGCATGGATGTTGAGAGCTTTTTCATTCAGCTTTCATCAATTTTAGGTGAGATTGTTTTTAATATTCTTCTTGCGATGCTGATTATAGGGATTTTTGATAAAATTTACCAAAAGTATGAATTTGATAAATCATTAAAAATGACCAAACAGGAAGTAAAAGATGAAAGAAAAAATGCTGAGGGGGATCCTGTCATAAAGTCAAAAATTCGCTCTATTCAAATGCAAATGGCGCAATCCAGAATGATGAGTAATGTTCCTACGGCTGATGTTGTTGTAACTAACCCGACTCACTATGCTGTTGCAATAAGATATGATACAACAAAAGCTCCGGCTCCTCAAGTTATTGCAAAAGGTGCCGATTATGTCGCCTTTAGAATAAGAGAGGTTGCACAGAATAATGACATTACAATAGTAGAAAATCCGCCTTTAGCAAGAACACTATACAAATTAGTTCCTTTAGATGGTATAATACCGGCAGAACTTTATACTGCAGTTGCAGAAGTCTTAGCTTTTGTTTATAGGAAAAAACAAGGAGGAAGGCTTTAGAGATGAACTTTAGTCCTCATAAATTAGCAGAAATGCTTAAAAATAATGATATTGTACTTGCAATAGGTTTGGTTACAATTGTTGCAATGCTAATTTTACCTTTGCCTGCACAGGTTTTGGATATTTTATTAACAACAAATATTTCTCTTTCAATAATAATTTTATTAACATGCCTGTATACCAAGGAACCGTTGGATTTTTCTTCATTTCCTACAATATTGCTTGTTTCAACATTATTTAGATTAGGTTTAAACGTCAGTTCTACCAGATTAATTCTGTTAAACGGAAGTGCAGGCGATGTAATTAATGCATTCGGGCAATTTGTAGTAGGTGGTAATTACGTTGTCGGTACTATCATATTTGCAATTTTGGTTATTATAAACTTTATGGTAATCACAGGTGGTGCCGGACGTGTTGCTGAAGTTTCCGCAAGATTTACTTTGGATAGCATGCCCGGTAAACAGTTAAGTATCGATGCGGATTTGAATTCAGGTTTAATTACTGAGGAAGAAGCTAAACTAAGAAGAAGAAAAATCGAAAGGGAATCTGATTTCTACGGTACTATGGATGGTGCCAGTAAATTTGTAAAAGGTGATGCTATGGCAGGTATAGTTATTACCATTATAAATATAGTCGGTGGTTTTATAATCGGTATTTGGCAAATGAAAATGGATTTCTTACAAGCTGCTTCAACTTTTACTATATTAACAGTCGGTGACGGTCTTGTTTCTCAATTGCCTGCTCTTTTAATTTCCACCTCAACCGGTTTGATAGTAAGCAGAGCGTCAGGACAAGATACCTCTTTGAGTGTTGATATAGAAAAAGAAATGTTTTCCGATCCGAAAATTTTAGGTATCGTATCAGGATTATTATTTGTTTTAGGTTTGGTTCCGGGTTTGCCTACTATCCCATTCTTTGTTATGGGGACTATTTTTGGAGCAATTGCATATTTAATGAGAAAAGCTATAATGGCAAGAGAGATTGAAGAAAAGGAAGCTGAACAAAAGGCTGCTGTCGAAGAGAAATCCATAAAGAAAAGAAAAAAAGCTTCAAGAGAAGAAGTCATGGATTTGCTTGCTGTTGATCCTATGGAAATAGAAATTGGTTACAGGCTGGTTCCGTTAATTGATGTTGAGCAAGGCGGAGATTTATTGGAAAGAATTGCTCAAATAAGAAAGCAGACTGCACTTGATTACGGTGTAGTTTTGCCCTCCATAAGAGTTAGAGATAATCTTCAATTGGGTGCAAACTCGTATCAAATAAAATTAAAAGGTATTGCAATTGAATCAGGAAATGTTTATTCCGACAGATTTTTAGCAATGAATGCAAATAATGATGCAGAAAAATACGGTATCAAAGGAATTGCGGATAAAGAGCCTGCTTTTGGTCTCCCTGCTATTTGGATTACCGCTAAAGATAAAGAATATGCCGAAAGTGTCGGTTTTACTGTTGTTACTCCGTCTGCTGTTGTTACGACTCATTTGTGTGAAGTTATTAAGAAGAATATAGCAGATATTTTAACAAGAGAAGATACAAGGCAGCTTGTTGAAAACGTTAAGAAAGTTTCTGAAAATTTGGTTACTGATTTGCTAAAGGATATGACTTATTCAGAGATACAAATTATTTTACAGAACCTTTTGAGAGAAAAGGTTTCAATTCGTGATTTGGGTTCAATATTAGAAGTTTTGAGTAATTATGCAAGAATAAATAAAAATTCCGATTTTCTGACCGAACAATGCAGGCTTGCTTTATCAAGAAATATCTGCAAGCAAAATCTTTCAGATACAGGTGAGCTTCTTGCTATTACGCTTTCTCCTGATGTAGAAGGACAGATAATGTCGGGTATCAGTCAGGATGGACAAAATTTGACATTAGATCCCGTATTTACAACAAGTATGATTGATAATTTGAATAAAGAAATAGAAAGAGTTATTAAAAATACAGGAAACCAACCGGTTATACTTTGCAGCGCACCGATTAGACTGGCATTTCGCAGACTTATAGAAAGAACATTTCCGCAGATGACAGTTATGTCTTATAATGAAATTTCTCAAACAACGAGAGCTAAATCAGTAGGCGTTGTTAAAGTCGGTATGCCTCAAATAAATAATCAAGAGTAAGGAGTAAAAAATGAAAGAAAAAGCATTAGAAAATTTTAAAAACGGATATTCATGCTCAGAGAGCATTGTTAAAGCTGCAATTGAAGAAGGCTTGTGCGATGAAAATTTATTTTCTTGTGCTACGCCGTTTTCCGGAGGCATGTCATCAGGTTGTTTGTGCGGTGCAATTTCAGGAGCACAAATTGTAATAGGATATCTGTACGGAAAAAATAATAAATTCAATAATCCTGCATTAGCAAGAGAAAAAGCAAAGTTACTTATTGATAAATTTAAAGAAAAACATAATGCGACTTGTTGCAGGGTTTTGAGTAAGAATTTTGAGTTTCATTCGCCTGAGAGAAGGAAACATTGTGAAAATATGGTAGAAACCGCAGTAACAATACTTGAAGAATTAAAATAATATTTTACCTTTTTTATTCTTTATATTGCATTTTTTTACTACTTTTGGTATTTATGAGAAAATTTTTACTCATTAATTTGAGGATTATTCTCTTATCTTGTGCCAAATATCGGCATAAGTTTGTTCTTTGCCGTCAACCACAAATGTTGCACCGTTTTGAGTCATCAGATTGTTTTCTCTTCCGTCAAAATTATTCTGTAATGTAGTTTCTGTAGTTTTCGGTAAATTTATAGCTGTAATACCCAATTCTTCAAAAGTGTAAGCTTCGCCCAGATAGCCGTTTTTCATTCTTAAGCCGACTTTATCCTGTAAAAATTTTAAATCTTCCGTATTAAGAACTGTATCGTTTTCACCGATAAGATTGTATTTTATAGCAAGAGCTTTCAGTGCTTCAAAACCGTTTTTATATCCATCAGAAATGCCGTCATTATTAATGTCGGTAGCGTTTCCGAAAAGTTCTCTGCCATTTTCACCTGATATACCGTTATTATCGCTATCAAAAGCAAGAACAAATTCCGCACTGTCATTAATTTTGTCAAGAGTACCATCACCATCAATATCAAAATCAATGATTTCTTCTTTTGTTTTAATATCGTCATTGTTTATATCAAATGATAAAGGTGAAGCCCAGTAATCCGGCGGAGAATATTTCCCTCCTCCGTTTGCACCGTCAGGAGAGTTTGGATCTTCGCCATGTTCTCCTTTTTTACCAAATGGTAATCCCTTCCACCTTTCTTTAATTTTATCCCAAATATTTTTAGGAATATTTATTATTTCACTTGCAGTTTCTTTTATTTTTTCCCAAGCATTGCCTATTGCTTCAGAAATAGCAGGTCCAATGTTTTTTATTTTTGTTGAATACTCTTTTATGTTATTTATTTTTTCTTGCAAAGAATTTAAAGGATCTTTAATGTAATTTTCTATAGCTTCAGCAAATTCTGTGTATTCAGAATTAGGATTTAAATCCTTCATTGCTTCTTGTGCATATCTTTCAGCGTAATCTTGTGAATTTATGGTATTGTCATTGCCAGATAATCCCTCTTTTATCATATCAATAAAACTGTTACCCATTTCACCAAGAGAAGAAATTGCATTATCCAACATTCCTGCAAAAGTATCTGACCAACCATCAAAAGTAGATGTTGATTGCGAACCGTTATTGAAAGTTTCACTATAAGTATCAGATAGATTGCCTAATATATTTTTATCTGTTGTTGATAATTCGTTTTCGGAGAAAATTGAAGAAAATGCTTTTTTTGCTAAATCAATTAATCCCTGAGTAATGCCTCCATAAGCTGTATCTGAATAATTATCGGAGAAAATATTTAATACATTATTCAATGAAGTTACTGCATCATTTGATGTAGCATTAGAATTTGCTGCATTTGATTGGAAACTGTCATTCCAATCTCTTATCGTTTTAATAAAGTTATCATTTAAGTTATTAATAACAGTACTGCTAACAACAGTCGGTTCAATGTATGCAGGAGCATCGGTATTATATTCACTGTTCCATAATTCATTTATTGCACCGTTAAATCCTATATGCTGTTCATTCATAGTATTAATTATGGTTTGATAATCAAATAAATATAATGAAGAAATAGTTTCTTTTTCTTCATTTGTCATGAAGTTGTCAATATATTCATCTGTACTGAAATCATTTTGCAGAGTAATATCTCCTGATTGTATCCAGCGTATGACGGGGATATTTTCAGAATTATTCTTCTCTTCTTCAGTTAAGGAGGATGAACTGATACCATAAGTTAAATAAGCAACTTGAGCGAGCGATTTTGCCATTTCATATAAGTTTGTATCTTTATATTTTTCCACAACTTCATCCAGTTTGGTTTTTAATGCGGTTTTTATTTCCGCTTCATTTGTTAAAGTATTCAACTTAAAGAAATCCTCTATAGTTTGACTCAAGTCATTTTTGATTTCAACAAAAGATATATGCAAATTATCGATATCATTAGTAAAATCTTCTGCTGTAGCATAGTGGTCGGCAATATTCACAAATATATCGGAAGCAACATATTTAGAACACATATCTGTATTTTGGATTATTTCATTAGCTTCTGCTGAAACAGCATAATATTCTTTGTCATTATTCAATTGTGAAACCAATGATATCATATTTTTGAATTCATCAATTGATTTTGAGAGGATAATATCAGGTTCACTTAAACTATAATAAGTTAATGTATTGTTATCTTCATCATAAGATAGGATAGCGTATTTTTCTCCGTCAATAGTTGAAAATTCAACAGCTCTGTTCCAATTAACATAAGTCAGCGAATATTTTGATTCATATAATTGACCTGTCAAATATTTCCAAGCTTCAGCGATACTCATCTCTGTATCAAATATATTTGCGCCAAAATTATCAATTGTAGCGACTTCTATTGCTTTTGCCAAAAGATTATTTTGAGTCAAAGCTTTCATCGTTGTTTGCGTAGCTTTACTTCCGTTTTCTAATGTACATTCTTCCGTAACGGCAATATTTGTAAGTTTTTCCAAATCTGAAATTTTATAAGTTCTCGGAGTAGGTATTTTCCCATCGAGTTCTCCCGGTAAATGAACGGTAATGGTTCCCTCTTTTGTATTTAAAGTAACAGCATTCGTTTTCTGATCAGTTGTTAGTTGAGCTAAAACGGAGAGTAAATTTGAATCATTTAAATCACCTTTAATAATATCATCTGTACTGTAGAATATAACCAGATTAATAACATTATTATTTGAGTTCAAAATTGGTTGAGCGGCATTTCTTTTTGCAAAACTTGCAGAGGTAAGCTTGCGTGATGTAATATTACCTGATAAAGAATTAACGGATATATCTTCTTCATCTTTAACTTCCAAATAATTTTCATGAACTTGAGTTGCTGCCCAATGTTGTTGATTTGTCGTTAAAGGAGGTAATTTATCCTGCAATTCAAGCCATTTCGTAACATCATTCTCATAGAGAGCTTCATAAGTTGCTTCAGCGATTTCATATTGAGAATGCAACGCATCTAATTGATCTTGTTCATCATCGGTTAAAGTTTCTTTTGCTTCCAGTTCTTCAATCTCTTCCGATAACGTATTCATTTTATATGTCTCTTTAACTTTGTTATAAGCTATTGTTGATTTATCACTGGCAATTTTATCCGCATTTTCTAAAGCTTTTAATTGAGGACTTAGTTCTTTTGCCTGTAAATCCAAAGTAATAATATTAGCTGCTGCTTGACGTAATTGTGCCGGAAGATTTGTACTGTCTGCTATAGTTTGCAAACTCTGTGTTCTCATCGGATTTCCGTATCCGTAGAAATCTCTTAATCCGTAAGTTACGTTATCTAAATATGCTTTAACACTGACAGGTCTCCCATAGTTGTTCAAATCAAGGTTATCTTGATTTTCAGTAACATAGTCAGTCAAAAGAGAAATAAATTCTTCAATTGCAGAGCTTAATGTTGAATCTTTTGAGAGGAATATTTCTGTAAGTTCATTATTATTTGACAAAGATTGTGAAAATATCTGAGCAGCACTGTCAAGTTCATTAATATTACTGATAGGAGTATTGTTTATAGTGACTTTTCCGCTTGCAATGATGGCATTTATCGCAGCTTTTGAATTTGTTACATCAATATTATTTTCAATATTATGTTGAAGTTCTGCTAACTTTTTAGGAGTAGTAAACTCACTATCTGTAATATCAAACAGAGGTTCAGCTACTTTTGTCCCGTCAGTCAATGTACCTGTTACCATTATTTTTGCAATTTTTCTCATAAAATCAGCGTCGGTACGATTGATTTTATCATCATTATTCAAATCATAATTATCAAATCTAAACTCTGCTAAATCTTCTTTAGTAACTTGATTATCTCCATTTTTATCAAATATTTTAACAAAATTTTCTGCTGTAATCGGAACATTGTTATTGTATAAGAAGTAATAATCAGAACATAGATATTTTGTTGTGCCAAACGAAGAGGAAACGGTTAACAAGCCGTTCAAAGAGTTGTTATTACCCTTTATTGTAACCTGTTCACCGTAAATCATGTCATCTCCGGCATCAAGAGTATTATTATCACCGGTTACACTAAATGCGCCGTTGATAAACTGAGTATTGACCTTCATATAGTTATCATTACCAAAAATATTTATATTTGCACGTTTAGAGCCTTGTTTATCTATATACAAATTTGAGCCGTTTCCGTTAAAGTTTAAATTAGGACTGTTGGTATAGCTACTGTCTTGTACTGCATTATCATTATAGTGAACGGTAATACCGTCACCATTAATAGTAGTTGTGTTACCAGAATCTCCGAATTTGAATGTCTTATCTGTTCCGTCATTTGATGTAATTGTATATGTAATATTTTTTCCGGAATCATTTGTAACAGTGATAGTTCTCGGTTCATTTCCGCTGATAGTCCATTCTGATAATAAGTTTATATTTCTGTTCAATGAATAAGGATAAGTAGTAACACCAACGGTATTATTATTTCCTGTAGCAGATATTGCAACTGTATCAAGTTTATCTTTGGAGTTGGTTACTCTATTATTATCACCTTTGACTGTGATATTTACAGCAGAATTGGAATTTGTCGGATTAACAGTATTGTTATCACCTTGAACAATAATATCAGTATTGTTCCCGGATTGAAGAAGATTTATTACGTTATTTTCACCATATAAATATGTTTCACTTGCAGGAACATTATAGTAAGTTTGTTCTTCTCCTTCTTCGTAGTTTCGTTCATCTTTAACAGTAACAATAATATTGTTTCCGTAAATATAAGCTCTGTTTCCGTCTTGTTTGATTTCAAAAGTTTGTTCTTCTTCGCTATTTGTTTTTATAGTATAGGTTACTTCTTTCTCTTGACTGTCTTTTAACGTAATTTCTTTTTCTGTATCAGCAGATGAAATTGTGAATTGCGGATTTAATGAATATGCGGAATTCAAACTGAATGGTTCTATTTCATCGCCTATTGTATTATTGTTCCCTGTAACATTTAAGCTGAGTCCTGATGGCGGAATATTCTCATTTGATGTTACTGTACAATTATCCCCATTTATGCTGACAGAAGCAGATGCTGTGACATTTGCTGGATTTATGGTATTATTGTCACCTTGAACATAAATATTTGTACTGTTTGACGATTGATTAATATTTATTATTGTATTTTTACCGAATATATTTGTAGAATAAGAATTGCTTCTTGTTTTTGCAGCTGTACTTTCATCAACTATATTAATAGTAATATTATCACCATAAATATATACTCCGGAAGCATTTTGTATGATTTTACATGCCTGTTCGTCTTCTCCGTTTGATTTTATAATGTATGTTATACTATGTCCCTGAGCATCAGTAACTTCAATTGTTTCACCTTGAGTTGTAGTGGTAAACGTTCTGTTTATATAAGTAGGGGTATCAGGAATGACAGGATTATCTTCAATGTCTTGAGCAACGTGGTTATCTTTATCGTAAAGGGTATCATCTATTTTGTTATTATTACCATGCAGAATTATTTGTAAATCTTCTGTATTAACATTTTCGGAAGAAGAAATAGTATTCTGATTACCTAATATTTCTATATGTCCTAAATATTTGAAATTAATTGGAGTTATACTGTTATTGTCTCCAGAGATATTAACAATATGAAATAAATCATTATCAATTAGTCCGAATTCATCATCTATTTCTATATCAAGGTTACTGCCTGATATATATGAGTTGTAAGAAGTGTTCATTATATTAATATTATGGCTTTTGCCGTCAACGGACTTAATATTATATTTGACACCGTTAAGAATTATGGTTTTGGGTGTAGAAGTTATTTGGCAAGTTGTTGACTGAGTTTCAGAATTTATGGTATTGTTTGTGTTATTAAATGTAAGAGTGCTGCCGCAATCTAAGTTGTAATTTGTGTATGAAGAGTATAAATCAGAATTTTCTGTTTTATTAGTACTGTTAATTGTATAGATACCTTCAGGAATAGCATTACTGTTACCCAAATTATAAATAATTATATTATCTGCTGAAACTTCCTCTGCTTTGGTTATAGTATTGTTATCACCCATAACCAAAATATTAGCTGCTTCACTAACATGGCTGATATTTATATTAGAATTATCTCCTTTAATAACAGTTTTTGAATAACTATCCAAATTATCAACTACTTCTATATCTAATCCGCTTCCTATAATTATATTTTCTCTTCTTATTTTATCTGTACTATCAATATTTTCTGCAATACGGAAAGAATGTTCTTGTCCGTCTACAGATTTAATATTGTATGTTACATCTCCAATATTAAGTGTTTTTGTTTCTTCTCCTGAGATAGTAAAATGTCTGTAAGCTATTTTGTTATTTTCACCAAAATCAGATATAGTGATAACGTCAGCAGAAATAGTTTCTGATTTATTAAATATGTTGTTATTACCGTAAATAACCCATTGGTTAGAATATCCGTTATCACCTTTTGAAACAAAATTTATTTCAGAGTTATTACAATTAAATAAATTAGCATAATAATGAACATATCCAGAAGATTCCTTCGTTTCAGAAATATTTACAATAAGATTTTCTCCGTAAATCATTTTACCAAATGAAGAATTTACGACAGCAAAGTCATGCGGTTCTCCATCTTTTGAAGTAATAGTATATGTAGTATATCCGTCAATTTCTATTTGCTGAGGTTCATCAGTAGCCGTTTTTGTAGCATAAGGAAATTTTGTGTCCAAATGAGTATCTGCAATATATATACAAGAAGTATCTACAGTATCTGTATCAGCATCAATGGTATTGTTTTCACCAGAGTTTTTAATATAAATCCAAGAATTAGATTCATTATTAATAACTTTTATAATGGAATTGCTGCCGTTTAATATTAAATCTTTTTCCGCTGTGCCGGTACTGGAAAGTTCAATTTTGATATTATCTCCGGTGATTTTGCCTTGAAATATTATAATGTCATGAGCGTTTCCGTCTAAAGAACTTACGGCAAAGGTCAGATTACCGATTACAATATTTTCTGTACCTGTTGCAGGGATACTAAACATAGAATAAGGAATAGTTGTATTTGTTCCCAGTTTTTTAACATTTATATTAGATAAATCCACACTGTTATCGGCATCAAAAATATTATTGCTTCCGATAATTTCAACAGGAGTATAAAAAATAGATTCTTTAATTTGAATATGATTATTATCGCCTGAGAAAATTAAAGTTGGTCTGCTATATGTGTTTATTTCATTATCTTTTACTTCAATATTTAGGTTGCTGCCTAAGATTTTATTATTAACTACAACAAATTCATGCGAAGTATCGTCTGCTGATGAAACTTCGTAAGTAACGCCTTGAGAAACAACTGTTTGCTTTTGATTAGGTAAAGAAGTAAAAGTAGCATAAGGAATAGATGTATTAGTTCCGCTATCAACTATATACAATTTGTCCGCATTGACACCATCTGCTTTATCGATAATATTGTTATTACCCGTAACATTGATATATGTACCATTAGAAGAAGTATCAGATGATACATATATTTTTGAATTATTACCTGAAAGTGATATGGTACCGCTATAAGTTTTGCTGTTATCTACTTCAACAATAATATTATCACCTTCAATAACACCGTATATTGAAGCTGAAAAAGTACAAGGAGAACCGTCTTTTGATTTAATTCTAAAATCCAAACCGTCATAACTTAATGTTTTTTCTTCATCTCCTGAAATAGTATATTGATTATAAATAACAGTAGTATTTGTACCGGAATAAGTAATCATTGATTCCGGAATAGAATCAGCTTTATCAATTGTATTATTATTACCGTATAAATTAATATTGATATTTGCATCTGCTTTACTGATATTTATAAGAGAATTGTTGCCTGTGAAATTAACATCTGAATATCTGTCATAATAATCATATCTTTCAATATCAATTGTGAGATTTTCACCTGTAATATTGCATATTCCTGTTGGGTCATAGTATGAAGTATTATTATGAACAGTTACAGTTTGAGCGGTATCACTATTTGAGGTTATTGTATAAATATTTCCTCCGACATTGATTTTTCTTGTTTGGTCTTTTGTTAAAACAAAACTCGTTTCTTCACCATAATTCAACACTTGTATTTGTGGTATAATAACAGGTTGGTTTGGTGTGATAGTAACAGCAGAAGGATTATAATATGTATCTCCCCATGTAGTTGTATTGCCTTCGGTATTGCTTGCATAAGAAGTAACATAAATAGAGCCTCCTATTGCACCTTCTTCATCTGATTTATCTATTATATTATTGTTTCCGTATATTATTATACTGGCTGAGCCTTTTATTTTATCTAATTTTAAGGTAGAATTATTTCCATTTAAACAATACGCAGAAGAGGTTAAATTGTCATCCGAATTACTTTCATCTATTTCTACATTAATATTATCCCCTTGTATGTAAAAAAATCTGCTGTCTAAGATATCATCCGTATATATTTTAAATGAGTGAGAATTATTATCCGTTGAACTGATTTTGTAAGTTACACCGTTTAGTTCTACCGTTTTGGTTTCATTTGGTGCAACTTCATAATAATAATCAAAATTTATATTAGGATTGGTCGCATCCATATTCATTATAAAAATCTTATCTTTATTAATATTACCGGGGTTATTAAATGTATTATTATTTCCTCTGTTACTAATTTGTACGCTGTTTTGAATATTACATATATTTAAAACCGAATCAGAACCTGCAAAATTAAAATAATTATAAACCGTGCTGCCGTCAGGAACATTTCCTTCTTCATTAATATCTACAATAAGGTTATTTCCGTAAATAGTATTATTCAAAACAACAAACTCTTCCATATCATCTGCTGATTTAATACTCAAAGAGAGATTATTAGTAGTAGCTAATGTATTTTGTGTATAGTCAAAATCACTTAACGTAATTTCTACTGGTATACCTGTTGTTGCCGTATAAGTAGCATAAGGTATACTGTTTTTTGTTATATCGGTATTGACAGAAATTTTTGAAGCAGGTATGGAATTATCTTTATCTATTGTATTGTTTTCTCCGTTAACCGTTAGAGACATAGATCCGTTTGAATTTTTAACGGTTATATCCGAATTATTAACATAAAGTTTTGTACCTAATAAGTATAGTGATAAAATATCATTTCCATTATTATTTTGATTATCTATATCAATAACTAAATCCGTTCCTGATATCGACGTTAAGCCGCTGCTATCTAAAGCCGGGGTTACTTTTATAGTTTGAGCAGAATTATTTTTTGAGGAAATATTATATGTAATATCATCTATTGTAATAGGAGTAGGAGTTTGAGTAATGGTATAAGTTTGAGTAAGCCAAGTAATTGTACCGTTAAAACCTAAAATTGAACTGAAAGATATATTTTCAGCAGGAACTGTATCACTTTTATCAATTGTAATATTTTGACCTTCAGGAAGAAGAGACAGGTATGTTTTATATTCGCTTGATTTTACATTTATATTTGAATTGTCACAAGTTTCAAACGTAAAATTAGCTCCGTATGAACAATTATCATATATATTAATATCAGAATTATTACAAGCTATTTGAGGGAAAGCACTTGATGTCGCAGTTATATCGAGAATTATATTATCCCCTTCTATTTTTGGCAAAATAGTATCAGTGACAGAAAAAGTAACAGGATTTCCGTCTTTGGATTTAACTTTATATGTTGTACCCATTAAAGTAATTGTTTGTTCTTCTTCTCCTTGTAAGTTATATGTAGTAGTTTCACCGCTATATAACCCGGTTCCGCCTGTTTGCTCAGTACCACCTGTTGAGCCTGTACTGCCTGTATTACCGGTTTCTCCTGTTTGTTGTGTGCCTCCGCTATTGTCCGTTCCTTCTGTTGTACCGGTAGTCGAGCCGGCTCCTCCAGTTTGTTCTGTATTGTCTGTTGAACCGGTGCCTCCTGTATTGCTGTTAGAATTACTATCTTCAATTGGCAAGAAGCCTCCTGTTTGTGTGGTGCTATCAGCATTTAATTTATAATAGCTTGAATTACTAACAGTAAATGTTTGATTACCTATCTTGTTTTCACTTCCTGTTACAATAACTGATATACCTGACTCAATAATATTTTCATTAGATGTAACTTCATTATTATCTCCGGTAACAGAAACAGAAGTATTTGAATTTGTATTATTCGGATTTACGATATTATTATCACCTTGAATAATAATATCAGTATTATTAGCAGATTTACTAATATTTATTTCAGAATAATTTCCGAACAGATATGTAGCAGAACTGTCATAAGAAGTTGTTCTTTCATCATTTATCTCAATATTTAAATTATCACCATAAATATACGCATCTCTGTTATTTGAATCGGATATAATTTGGAAAATTTGTTCAGAGTTATTTGCGGATTTTATAGAGTAGGTTAGATTTTCACCTAAATTAATTGTTTTAGGTTCAGAAGTAACTTTATATTCACGTTTTAATTTATAATTGCTATTATCACTTAAAGCATAGCTGTCACTACCTATTTTGGTATTGCTGCCTGTTACATTAATTGGTAATCCTTTTAGTATAATATTTTCATTTGATTGAACGGTATTATTATCACCCTTTATTGTAATATTGGTAGTTTCTCCGTATGTTAATGGATTAACAGTATTGTTGTCGCCTTGAACGGTAATGTCTGTATCTTCTGTCGCATTAACCAAATTAATAACTGAATTATTACCCATTAAATAAATATCATTGTAACCATTATAAGTATTTTCGGAAGTATCATTTATATCTATAACAATATTATCTCCGTAAACATAAGTAATATTGTCAGCAGTCAGAACGCGGAATGTTTGTTGTTCTCCTTCTATATTTGATTTTACTGAAAATGTTGTATTTAAACTGTTTTGGTTGGTTATGGTAATATCACGAACATCATCGGTTGCGCTGTATTGTGTAGACAAATAGAAAGTATCACCGTTAGAATTTACAATTTGTCTGTTTTGAATGTTATTGTTTTGTCCTGTTATATATACTTTAGTACCGTTAATATTTGTTTTGTCTGTTCCGTATATGTTATTGTTGTTACCGACAAGATAAATATCGTTATTTGTTTTATTATCCCAAGTAATTTCGGCACCATCAGCATTTATATACAATTTATTCGCATTGGATTCCGTGAAACGAAGTTTCATATTATCGGTATTCCTTATATATAGATAGCCTCCGTTAAATTCATAATCAAAGTTTTCAATATTTGTTGCTTCTACATTGACAACAACTTTATAGTTGCCTTTTGTCAAAGTAAATGTTCTGTTTTCAGGGATTTCGTTATAATGTGTAACATTATCGCCTTTTGTGACTTCAATTAAACATTTTTCATTTATAACGGCAGATTCTCCTTCGCTGATTGTTAAGATTTCTCCGTCTGCATAATTTATTTTAGCTGAAGTAAGTGTTATATCTGAAATAGTCGGACGATTATCCATAATATTATTCCGATAATCAGTGATTGTATAAATCGGTTCATTTTGTGCATTTTGACTCGTTATTGTTACAGCATCAATATTATTTCTTGTACTAAATGTACTTTGATAATCTCTATTAGTTTGTGTGGTTATATTGCCTTGATAAATATCATCTTCAAAATAATAGTCTTTAACAGTGCTTATTTTGTTAGATGAAGCAGCAGCTTCTGAAATGCAAGTTATTTCGGAGGAGTCTTCCTTGTATGTTATATTGTATGATTTTCCGTTATAAGAGAAGGATATAATATTATCACTATTATTATCATTAGCATGTTTAATATTACTTGCATAGGGATTGCCGGTAATATTTATTTTGGCTAAAATGGCTGCACATTCTCTTCTGTCATAAAGAGCTTGAGTTCCTGAGGCAGATAATACACCTTTTTCATAAACTTTATCATGATAAGTGCCGGTAGCAGGCATGCCGTTATAGAAAAATAAAGTTTCACCGTTTACTGTTCTGAAATATTCTTTCATTATATTAGCATTCCAGACTATATCGGTATAAGAATAAACTTTATCGTTATCATCATTAAGTGTTTCATTGAAAGAGGTGATTTTTTCGTCTTTATAAACAAAGTTGTATTGGTTTTTTGTTACAGAACTCTCATAATCGGTAATAATTCTGCTAACTATTTCATTGGAATCGTTATATTCTGTGATTGTCTCTGATTTGACTAAACCATTTTTATATATTGTGGCGGTAGTAATATTATCTGCTGTAGAATTTTTTGTACCTGTATAAGGAATACCGTTTTCATAATATACTCCTTGGATTGTTATTTTATCTGCAAGCTCACCGTTATGATACATTTTGTTATTTGTATGTAATATATCACCTTGAGCTATTTCACCATTGTGATAAAGTTTATCTTGATATATTACATTACCTGTTGAAAGCACTCCGTTTCTGTAAAGTTTATCTTGATATATTATATCGCCTGTCGGTAATTCACCGTTTCTGTAAAGCTTGTCTTGATATATTATATCACCTGTAGCTAATTCGCCGTTTTGGTAAAGTTTATCTTGATATATTACATCACCTGTAGCTAATTCACCGTTTTGGTAAAGTTTGTCTTGATATATTATATCACCTGTAGCTAATTCGCCGTTTTGGTAAAGTTTATCTTGATATATTACATTACCTGTAGCTAATTCACCGTTTTGATAAAGTTTATCTTGATATATTACATCACCTGTAGCTAATTCACCGTTTTGGTAAAGTTTGTCTTGATATATTATATCACCTGTAGCTAATTCACCGTTTTGGTAAAGTTTATTTTCATATACCGTATCACTTGTAGTCAGTTCGCCGTTTTGATAAAGTTTATTTTCATATACAGCATATCCTGTTGACAGTTGACCATCTTGATAAAGCTTATTCTCATAAAGCATATCTCCGGCAACTAATTCATTATATTGATATAATTTTCCGTCTTCGAGTTTAAAACTGTTGTTTTCTTCTTCTATTATGTCAGGTATGTTTACTTCTTTTTTATTAACAGTAGCGCTATCATTTTCACTTGCTCCTCGAATACGAATATTTGAACCGTTTAAATTGAAATGAGTTCTTGCCATTCTTTTCTTGTTGCTGCCTATTGCAGTAATACCGATGCCTTTACCAAAGATTATGTTTTCTCCGTTTCCGCCGTCTAAACCAATGCTTATACCGGTTGTATTAATTTTTTCTGTTTGATTGGGATTTTCGTTATCTAGAGAACTATTATCTCCTCCGTCAGCAAAAATATTTATACCGGTGGCAGTAATTTCATCAATACCTTGGTTTCCAAAAATATTTGTACCTACACCTGTTGCAGTAATTGTATCATTACCTGCGCCACCTCTTATTGTAGCTCTTATGCCTGTAGAATTTATTACATCATCACCGCCGCCTGCATTTATAGTTGTATTTATACCTACGTTTGTAATTTTATCTTTTTGAGAAGAACCGTTTATGACATTATATGAGCCTTTATTTGTTATAGACTCTACCGGAATTTGCGAATTTAATGTAATTCTGCTGCCGGTAAGAATAACTTTAATATTTGGATTTTTGACTTCAGTTATATTAATTATGCAATCTTTTCCTCGCAGAGTAAGCGTATTTGTATTTTTGTCTAAACTATAATTAAAAGTACTTCCTATCATATTTTTCTTATATGATAAAGTAATACCATCCAATTCAATTCTTTCAGTGCTACCGTTAACTACTGTAGCGAGAAGTCCTTGCTGTACCAGCTGTTCCATAACTTCAGTAGACAGTTCTTCTCCAATAGATCCTGGTTCTACACTATGTTGTTCTTCTGCTTCTTCTTCCTTCTGTAGTTTTTTTCTTGCTTCATCGTCAGATATTTTGTTAATATGTGCATATGTTTTTATTTTTTGATTATAGTTGGATGATATATCTGTCATAAAACTTACTCCGTATCTGTTTATAAATCCCCTCTCTGTGAGTTTATATTAGTTTTAATGATTTTACCATATTGTAAAGTTTGTTAAAGCATAAAAAGCTTGCGGAAAAATTAAAAAAATTTCCACATCCTTTAAATTTAATGATTAAATTTGCAAACTTATATAAAACTCTGCAATAATCCAATATAACTTTGTACGGAATTACAGTTGTATTTCTGCTTCAAAGGTTCTGTTCCAAGGGAAAGAATAATTTATTTCACTATTTATATTGAATATACTTTTAATCTTATTTTCAAAAGGCAGCATTTTTTCTTTGAGCAAGGAATTATTATTTTCCTTTCTGATTATTTGTCGAACGTTAGATTGATAAGCCCAGTCATCAAGAAATCTGACTGTCATTAATTTTTTAAATATATTCTCATCAAATTCATTTATGTTTTCAGCAATAAATCTTACTTTTGCAATTGAAATAACAGTACCTAAGGTATTAGACGTAGTATTCCACGCAGCAAATCCGTACAAATTATTTATATTTATAACAGGTAAAAGCTTTTCAATTAAATAATTATCTGCACCATTCGCATTTTTAATATCTATAACGGCAAATTTTTTATCGGTATTATTTTGTATGAAATTCGTTATTTCGTCTGCTTGAATGTTATTTTGTTCATCTTCAAAAATATTCAAACATAATTCATTTTGAATTTTATTTGGTGCATTTATTAATAATTGAATATCCGGGTTATTAATTGTGATTTCCGCTTTGCAAGTATTTATCTGAGAAAGAATTGATTCTCTGATAGAAAAACCTTCATATCTGGAAATAATTTTGTCTGCATCATTTTTGAAAAAATTAATTTGAAATGAAACATTTTTTTTATAAAAATCTCCAATGGCTCTTGCAACCATATCAGTAGCTAATTCATCCGCACCTGTTTTTACAAATGTATTTTCAACAAGCTTTTCTTTTTGAATGTAAGAATTTAATAAACCCGCTTCTTCAACGTTAAATCCGTATTCGGCAGAATCATCCTGACTGAATATAAGACATTCAAATAGACCTTGTTTTATAATATCAAGATAAAATAAGTTTATTTCATAGTTGCGTCTTCTTGTATTTAAATAATCATCAATAATTTCAAAAGGTATTTCTTTAGCTAATTGGGTAACTTTCTTTTCGTTATTTTCATCATAGTTTGCAAGCAATTTGTGTGAAAGATAAGAAAATTCAAATATAGCTTTACCGTATTGATTCCAATAGCTTTTTTCTTCTTCATTTATATTAGAATTTGAAATCCTCATTATACTTGAGAAAGCGTATATTTTTGGTTTGTTATCTATATTTTTTATTAAATCGCAAAAATTATTAATTCTGCTTTTTATTTCATCAAATGTTAATTTAGTTCTTCTTGAAGGAATTAATCCTCCGTAAGCTATAGTATCTAAAGAAACAATAATTATATCAAATGTTTGATTTTTAAGCGTATTATTCAGCCAGTTTATTAATCCATCATAATTCCCTTCATTATCCAAAGAACTAAGATATTCTTTTGGCGGCATAACAACATCTGTTGAATTAATTAGTTTAGCTGTACTAAGTGGTAAATCATAACTAACAGGTCTATTGTCTGTTGGAATTATTAATAGTTTGGCGAACTTGTCTGACATTATCTCTTGCATCCCTCATATTCTTAACATAAACAGGTGTATCCTCAGAGTACGGATTACTGTATGGATTATAATTATCAGAGTTTCCTCCGATATTATTATTTATTATATACTGATTAAGTATTTGTGACGGAGAAACAACAACACCTTTTGCACTATCTTTATCCGTAATATAAACTCTGTCAAATAAAGTAGATTGACCTATTTTGTTATTATCTTGAGGCAAAGCTTTAGTTTTATTTACCTCATTACCGTCTTCCCATACAAAAGCTTCTACTAATACACTTTTCTCTACCAAATTTTTATCATCAACTATATTTATATCGAAAACCCCCAAACCCATATCGTTTGCTTTTGATGTATAAATTTCTTCCGAAAAGTTATCATATTCAAGTCTAAGTTCAATGTTATAGAAAGGTTTAGTGACAATTTTGAAGGTTGCATTTTCTCCTATAACAACAAAGTTTGGCAAGAATAATCTTGCTCTGCTTCTTTGTGCTTGCAATTCTTCTATAGATTTTGGTGCATCTTCATTAGCATAAATTACTTGAGAAAAGCAAATTAATGTAGTTAAAAACAACAATAAAGAAAAAGCAATTTTTATAATTTTTTGCATAATCCCACCTTACATAGTCCATATATAGAATATATGATACATTTAAAAAAATCAAGTTTGTTTAAATTAGTTAAAATGCTTTAAATTTTGGAAAGTTCAAATGGGCAGCAGCCGTCTGCTTGTTTATGAGCGTAAATAATTTTAAATTTATTCTCAGGAAGAAGATTAAAAAATCTTTCAAAACCAAGATGTGCATCTCCAATAATAACGTGAACCCTATCAAATATTTCCGGAAAATTATCTTTTAAATCTTCAAAAATATCGTATTCTGCACCTTCTGCATCAATTTTTAAAATAATATTTTGCAAATTATTATCCAGAACTATAGGTTTTAGTACCTCAGACGCTTTTTTTACATCACAAATTTGAGGAATACCTCTGCCGATTTCTTCCGGCATATAACTTTCAAAAAAGTCATTATTAAAAGTATTACATCCGTCTCTATGAGGAAGCATATTTATTGTTACCGTAGTATTTTCTTTTCCTAATCCAAAATCATAAAGATGGATTTTATCTTTATACTTTGGATTGAGTTCTAAAATTTTACGTGCAAATTCTGCCGTATGTTTTACTAATTCAAAAGCGTAAATTGATTTGACATTTGATTTTTGTGCAAAAAATAAAGAGGCATAACATCTGTTTGCACCTATATCCAATACGTTATATTCCAAATTTTTATCAATATCTGATTGAAGTTCATAAATTTTATCCGAGAATATTTCATAAACAATCCAGGGATACTGAGTGTCAGTTAAAATACTTAAATCACCGTTTGAAAACATTGCTTCTTTCGTATTTTTATCATATTTTTTCAAAATAAAATTACATTTTTCAAGTTTTGATTTTACATCTTCCACAGAAATATATTCTTTGTAGGCTTCTTCGTTTTCTGTTATAAGCGGAAAAACTTCTATATTGCTTAGATTTTCTTTTAGAGAAGAAATTATTTTTTTATTTTTTATTGTTGTAACAATTATAGTATTCGGGTTATAATTTTCAATTTTTGAAACAGGAATAACTTTATAATTTAAAAAAGTTGTTCCTTCTTCATCATCAGAAAATCGTCTGTCAGAGATACCTATAATATTGAATTTATTCAAATCAAAATTCTCATTAATATATTCAAAAAAAGTGCCTGCTCCGTATAATAAAATAGATTTTGAAGAAAGTTTTGTATTTAGTTCTTTTAAATATTGAGTAAAATTGGTTTTTTCCAAATATAATTCAAAATGCTCATTCATAAATATTTCCCTCTCTCAATAATATAAAACTAATTCAAAAAGTCAGGCTGCATATTTAGTGTTCCGTCAGGATTTCTCCATTGAAACCAACCGACTTTTTGTTCTTCATCATAATCAACAACCTTTAATAAAGCCCAATTCCCTTTTATTAATTGTAATCTTACATATTTTGGCAAAACAAAAGTATAACTTATATCAGAGAGTTCATCAGGTGCAAGGCGTAAAATTCTTGCTTCTCTTGGAATGTCCTTCAAAAAGCACAAGCCTTCACTTTTTCCGTATCTGTAAAATAATTGGCGCCAATATAAAGCTTTTTCGTTATCAGCATTTTTTATCCATCCGATTTTATTATTTTTTAAATCATAAATAATTTGAGTATATTTACCTTCGGTTTCATCTGTGGCAATAAAAGCGGATAAGCCTTTTCTGGGAACAAAAACAGCAAAAACATCAACCGGTTCGATTTCTCTGTTATTTTCATAAACAAAATTTTCATCCCATTTTAGCTTTGTCAAAATTCTTGATTTTTCATTCGGTTCCGAATAGATGGTGATTTTACCATTTCCAAAATATAAACCGATACCGAAATTTTGAAAAGAACTATGGTATTTTGGCATAAATTCTTTGTTTTTGGCAATAGCCGGAGTCAAAAACATAAAAAATAATAAAATAAAAACGATAAATTTTTTCATCATGCAATTACTACCTTATTTCTGCCTGTTCTTTTTGCTTCATAGAGTGCACCGTCAACTTTTTGATACAATAATTTCAAATCCATATCTTCGGTGAGTGCAGCTAATCCTACACTTGATGTAATAGATATTCCGTTAATTTTGTCATTGAATTGTGATATATCAAAATTCTTCGCAGCAATTCTTTCTTTTAATCTTGTTGCAACCACCTGTGCTTCTTCAATTTGTGTAGAAGGAAGAATTATAAAAAATTCCTCTCCTCCGTATCTTGCGGCAAAGTCATACTCTCTTATTTCATCTTTAATTATTGAAGCAAATTCTTTTAAAATAATATCTCCTACATAGTGCCCGTAGGTATCATTAATAGCTTTAAAGTAATCAACATCCAGCATCATAACGCAAAGAGGAAGATTTTTTCTTTTGGCGACGGCAACCTCTTGTGTTATCCTTAAATCTAATGAGCGTCTGTTATTTAATCCTGTTAAGGCATCTTGTGTTGCATATTTTTCTATTTCGGCATAAACACCTGCTTTATCCAAAGTTGTAGCAGTTTGAACTGATAGTCTTGATAGATAATCAATATCTTCATCTGTTATTTTTATATTTTTTCCGTCAATAACAACTGCACCTTTAAGTGCATTTTCAAAAAATATGGGGAAGACAACAAGAGTATTGTCATATTCAGTAACAACTTGTCTTTTCATATCAATTTTATTCAAAACTCTGTCAATTCTGTTTTTATCATAGCGCAAAGGCCAAGAGAGAATAAATTTATCACTTTCATCCTTCATAAATATGTATACAAAATAATCTTTAACAAAACTATCCAAAATTTCTCCGATTAGCGGAATTAGGAAAGAGTAATCATATTGTGTTTCAAGTATTTTGGCTATATTTTTTTGAGCTTTATAAAAATTTGCACTTTTGGTAACTTGGTTATGCAAAGTTTCATTTATAATAAGTTCATGAATTTGTAATGAGATGATAAACAGTGTTTTTATAACTTTTTCAGAGAGTTGTTTTTCATTAGTAGGGTTAAAAATTATTTCCATAAAACCTGCTTGAGATGTTTCATTTGCAATAGGAATATATAAAATATTTTCTATTGCAATCAAGTATGGTTTTTCGTTGGTATTTCCATTTTCATCAAATTCAAAAAGTTTTTTGTTAAGCATGAAAGAATTATTTTTAGAGAGTGCTGATAAAATATTTAAGTATTTTTTTGAAGTTAATTCATCTATTTCATCTGATTTTCCGTAATAAGAAAAAACATTTTGAGAAATTTTTCCGTATTCAACAATATTTAGCTCTTTTGTATCTAAATATTCTGAGAAGGCGGAATTTAATAAAGGCAGAAAATCCGAAGAAGCATTCTTTTTACTTAAAAGCTTCCCAATTTTCCATATAAAATCTAGTTCGTTAAATTCTGAAATCATATTACCTGTTTCTGCTACCCATTATACGTAAAATCCAATACAAAAGTTCAATTAATGCATAAAGTGCAACAGCAACATAAGTAAAGGCTGCTGCTCCAAGCACGTTTCTGGCTCCTGAAATTTCTTTTTTTTCTAAATATCCGTTTTCAGATAAGATTTTTAAAGCTCTTCCGCTGGCATTTAATTCAACAGGTAATGTTACAAAGTGGAACAGTACAACAAATCCGTATAAGAAAATTCCGAAAACAGCACAGAGAAACCAAATATTAGATGATGAAAGCATTCTGAGGAAAAGTCCGGCAATAATTAAAATTCCGCCTAAAGATGAGCCTAAGTTTGTAATCGGCAAAATTGCTGCTCTTACTTGCATAGGAACATATCCTTTATTATCTTGAATTGCATGTCCTGTTTCATGTGCAGCTACTCCTATTGCAGCTATTGAGTTTCCGCTATATACACTATCAGATAGTCTTATAACTTTAGTCCTTGGATCATAATGGTCGGTTAGATATCCTGATGTATGTTCTATTGAAACATTTGTAATATTAGCATCTTTTAACATCATTTCAGCAACTTTTGCTCCAGTTAAAGAAGCTTCAACAGGAATTTTCTCATATTTTGAATATGTAGATTTTACAAGCATTTGAGGAATTATTGTTAAAATTAAACCTATTAATAACATTAAATAATACATAAAAACTCTCCAAGCATAACAGAATTATTTTAGCATTTATTAAAATATAGTTCAAGATAAACAAGAGTAATAAATAAGGATACTGGCTGTTCAGGTTATTCTTGTTCTACATTTTCAATTTCTTTATTTAAATTTTCTAAAATACTTTCTTCTGTAGCTACTAACGGTACACCCATTTCTTTTTCCAAAAAGGCAGCATCATTATTATATTTTAGTAAGGCATTATAAAAATCCAATCTTGCATTAAGATAAGTGTTTTCGCCGTCCTTTAACTCTATTATATCGCCGACACCGGCTTTATATCGTCCTGAAACTTGTTTGTATTGTTCTTCTGCCTCATTAAGAGCAAGTTTTGCAATTTTTATTGCATCTTCTGAAGTTTTTAAATCGAGATAAGCTTGTTTAACATTCATGTAAACATCATGCCTTACACTGTCTAAATCCGCTAAACTCTTTTTGTAAACAGCATTTGCTTCATCTATTTGCTTTTTTACTCTTAATATATTGAGTGCAGAATATTCAAGTGAAAGTCCCATTTGATAATTTTGCAAAGTATAATCTTCTGTCCTTCCGTTTCCGTAAGAAGCAAATATACCTAAATCCGGAGTATATTCTCTTCTCTTTTCCCTTAAATCCAGTTTAGCTGCTTCTGATATTTTTTTAGCGGAAATAAGTTCAGGTCGTACTTCAAACGCATTAGCTATGGCTTTTTCTTGTGTAATATCGTATTTGAAATCACTAAATGATGAGGATAATTCGTAATTTGAATATTCAGGTACTCCCATAATTTTAGTTAATTGTGCATGCGCAACATCAAGAATGTTTTTTGCTTTTACCAGATTTAGTTGTGCTTTTCCGAGGTTATATTCTGCCGTAATAACATCAATCTTTGGCTTCCTTCCTATTTTGTAGAAGCTGTTTGCTCTTTGCAGTTGTAATTCATAATCATTAACGGTATCTTGATAAACTTTTACTTGTGCTTGAGCAAAAAGGAGGTTGTAATAAGCTGTTTTTATTTCATAAATTATGCTGTTAATACTCTCTTTTGTTGTCTGTTCTTTTGCTTCGTAATATCTTTTAGCTCTATCTGCTCCTGCTTTTGTTTTTCCGAAATCAAAAAGCAACATTTCACCGGAGGCTTTTGGAATATACCCCATAGTTGTATATGATGATGGTGTTTCATCCGAATAACGATTGCCTGATCTGATACCTTCAATTCCTACGCTGAAAGTAGGGAAATAATTTGCCCAAGCTTGTCCGATTTTTGATTTATATGCTTGAGCATCATAAACGGCAGATTTTATTCTGGGGTTATATTCAATAGCAATTTTTATGCAATCTTCCAGTGAAAAAACTGAATGGTTATTGTTGTTCAGAACAACTTCTCCTCCGTCAATGATAACATTTTTTTCTTTAGTTTCTTCTGAAAAAAATATCGTTTCACCCGTCAGTTGCTTATCATCTATAGAATTTTTATTGACTTTTTTAGATTTATGTACACGTTGAGTTTTTGCTTTAGATTTTGTAGTTTGTTTGGAATCATTAATTGCAAAACATGAATTTGAAGTCAAAAAACTAATCAAACAAAGTAAAAGTATTAAATTTTTATATGATACTCTCATCGTTACCTCATGTAAGTAAATAGTTTGAATTTAAACTATATTAGAATAATATCATCTATAAATTCTTTATGCAAATATATTATGTCATTGCGCAAGCGGGTATTTGCCAGCTATGCAATAAAATCAACATCATTTAGCCTCTCCTAAAGATTAGGAGAGGCAGATGTTTCAATATGTTTACATTTTAGAAACATCGGTGAGGTATGAAATTTTGTGAAGTAGTTCTACCTCACCTGCGGTTCTATGCATTTGAACAAGTTCAAAATGCAGAACCGCTTCCTCTCCTGGTCAACATGAGAGGAATTTAATACGCAAGCTCATAGGTCGGGTTTCTGACCAACAAATACTACAAAATCAACATCTTTTAGCCTCTCCTAATCTTTAGCTCATAGTTCGTAGGGTAGACTTTAGTCTACCAAAATATGTAAGTCTACCAAAATATGTAAGTCTACCAAAATATGTAAGTCTACCAAAATATGTAAGGTGGGTAAAAGGCTACCCTACGGCTACTTTACAAAACTTAATATTGAAACCCCTGTAAATAGTGGGTTTCGAGAAGATATATCACTTGTATATAAAAAATATAGCAATTAATTTTCAGATATTTTTTTTATTTATGTATCAAACAGAATAGAGAGCATGAAGAGGAGATATATCATGGCAATAGGTGATTTAAACAGTTTACTTTCCAATTTAACTACAAAAGTAGGTGCATTACAGGCAAAAGCTAAACAGGCTGATGACAAGATTAAACAATTACGTTCTGAGTATGATAAGGAACTCTTATTTGAGCAAGAACCAACAGAAGATACAGGCATGGATACATTTGAAAGTGCATCAGCACCAACTGTATCCAATTCAAGATTAGCTTTATTAGAATCAGAACTTCAAAAAATGAATAACTTAAAAGCAACTTTTGAAGATGAATCAGTAAGGACACAAGAGCAAATAGCTAAAGTACAAATTGATATTTTTGAAGAACAAAAGAAAGAAGAGACTAAGGATCAAGAACAAGAAAAAGTAGATATAGATACTGTACGTGAAGCAGCTTTTAATAATCCATTCGGAGTTAAAGAAGCTGAACTTACTGCGGAAACTCTTACAAAAGCAAATAATGGGGAAATTTTAAATGATGTAGATGGAGACGACGAAATAACAGATAAAGATATGTTTAAAAATACAGATGATGTTCTTAAACAAATTCGTGATGGTAGAACACCTGAACAAAAAAAGATTTTAGATATACAAAAAGACATAGATAGTTTAGCATTAAGTCCAGGTTATGGTGCAGTAAGAGAGAGAATGGAGTTAACTGCTAAACGTGATCAATTGATATCTGAGTATAAAGCTGAAAAAGTACAAGCAGAAGTAGCTGAGCAAACTGAAAATGATTTCCCAAATTTTGACGAAATCGAGGCGGAAAAAGAATATGCAAAAATAGCAGATGAACACAGAGATGAATTAAATTCATATAATTCTGCTTTGGAAGAATATGAAGCATCTCAAAGAAAAGATGAACTGGATTCAGATAATAATGATAAAGAAATACTTGCAGAGAAAGAAAAACTGGCAAAAGAACGTGAGGAAGAAGAAGCTGATACCAGTGATATTCCTGTTCAACATGCTACAGTCATTAAAAGTGCTCCTGAAGTGGTAGAAGGTGAGGGCGTTACTGCTGATGGTACAGGAGAAGAATTCAACCCTGATTGGAATGCACCAATAGAAGAAATGAATGATGATTTTGATACTTCGGAAATTGATAAAGAAAAAGCAGAAGATTTATTAAGTACTGCAAAAGCTAAATTTGATGAAGCAAAAAAAGCTGTCGGTGACTTTATTGATAGAGCAAAGACAAATGCAAGAGCTGAATATGAAGCAAAAAAACTCCAAGAAAAAGAAGAAGCTGAAAATGAAGCAGTAGAACAAGAATATGCTGATTATCAAAGAGAGGAAGCAGAAGTAGCTGAGCAAACAGAAAATGAATCAGATAAAACTTGGACTCCTGATTATGAATATGGATTGGATCATCCCGGAATAAATCCTGATGTAATAGAAGGCGATGGTGTTACTGCTGACGGTACAGGAGAAGAATTCCAACCTGATTGGAATGCACCAATAGACAATGGTGGCATGAAAACATCAAGTGCTCCGGAGAAGAAACAAGAGGATAACACTGAAGTAATTGATAACAACGATACAGACCCAACCGGTGGTGATAAAGGACTTGATATTACAGATGAACCTCCAATGGATGAAACTCCTGCTATTTTAGAAGATGAACCGGATAACAGTGTAACAGATGATGATGCCGATGATATTGATAATGGTGCCGAAGCTGCAAAAACCGGTGAAGCTCCAAAAGCAGGTGAAACTTCAAAAGCAGGTGAAACTCCAAAAGTTGACGAAGCTCAAAAAGCTGGCGAAGCTCAAAAACCGCAAGGAGAAAAAACAGGAAAACCAAAAGAAACTCCTTATTTAGACCCTGATAAAAATCTTGTAACTACACATCCAAAACACGAAATAAGACAAGACAGAGATATAATCGGTAACAGAAAAAATATAGATAAAAACGCTGAAAACATAAATAAAAACAGTGAAAAAATCAATGAATTACAGCAAAAATTCAATGAACTCCAAAAACAATATAATGAATTAAAAGCATCACAAGGTTCATTACAAGCTCCAATGGTACAACAAGGCGGACAAATGGTTCAAGGCGGCGGTCAACCTGTACAAGTTGTTCAACAAGCTGGTTCTTCAGGCGGCGGTATCTTGAGCAAAATCGGAAGCTTCATCGGAAATGTATTATCCTTCCCATTCAAACTTATCGGAAATATCGCAGGTGGAATAGGAAATACAATCGGCGGATTATTCAACAGCGGCAATAATAATAACGGAACAGTAGTTTATACAACAGCAGCACCTGCTCCTGTTGCAGCTCAAAACGGTGGAGCAGTTATAACATCAACACCAGGAGGATTTGTAACAACAGCAGCAGCACCTACTGCACAAGCTCCTCAACAACCCGGATTTTTCAGCAGAATAGGCAACGGTATATGTGATGTTGCAGGTTCTGTCTGGGACGGTGCAAAAACGGTTGGTTCAACTCTTTGGAAACCTGTTGATACATTAGTAACCGGTACAAGCAACCTCGTAGGCGCAGGTGCAGACAGAGTTGCAAGCTGGATTAAACCCAACACTTCAGTTACATACAACGGTCAAGTAGCTAATGTTGTAGATATCGACCAAAGAACAGGTCACGTAACAATTATGACAGCAGCAGGTGAAAGACTCAGAGTCAGCGGAAATGAAATCTCAATAAATTAATAAACCCCAATAACCCCAAGCAAGTACGCATAAAAAGAGACTTTTTAAAAGTCTCTTTTTTAACATTTGTGTAATGAAAAAGATTGTCATTTTATTTTGTCATATTATGTATGACATCTAAAACAAAACGGTCACCGCCTATGGCAAAAAATCCTATTATGGCTAAAACTAATATAACCAGTCCGATAATATTTTTTAAACACCCCATGTAACATTTCTCCTAAATTAATTTAATATTTTACTTATTGTAACAAATTTTTTGGTATATTGTAAATATATAAATTTTTAGAGGCGAAAATGACAGAAAATATTTACGAATTAACAAGTAAAAACATTGATATATCAAAGTTAACACCGATGTTTAAACAGTACATGGAAATAAAAAAGAAATATGAAGGTACAATTCTTTTTTATAGATTAGGTGATTTTTACGAAACATTTTTGGAAGATGCGCTTATTTTATCCAAAAAACTTGAAATAACCCTTACTGCAAGAGATGGTGGATCTGAGATTGGTAAAATTCCCATGGCAGGTATTCCTGTTAAAGCAGTTCAAAACTATTTGCCTAAACTTATTAATGCAGGTTATAAAGTTGCTATTTGTGAACAGATGGAGGATCCTGCTTTAGCAAAAGGATTAGTAAAAAGGGAAGTTGAAAGAACTATTACGAGCGGTACACTTATTGAAACCGAATATTTGGATAAAAATGAAAATAATTATCTTGCGGCTCTTTATATAAATCATGCGAAAAATACATTCGGGTTGGCTTATTGTGATGTTTCAACAGGAGAATTTAAACTTACATCATCGGATTGTTCAAAGTTGAGAAGTGAACTGTCAAGAATTCATCCCTCTGAACTTGTATGTGGAGAAAAAAAACAGGAAATAAAATCGTTTCAAATTGTTGCTGAGCTTGTTCCCGATGCGCCAAAGGAAATTCGTGAAGAATATAATTGTACTATTATCGATAAAAATTGTTTTAAAATAGAAAATGCCGAGCTTGTTATTAAAGAAACCTTTAATGTTGAAACATTGACTCAATTCGGTTATCCAAAGTATGAAGAGGGTTTGCAGGCTGCAGGCGGAATTTTGAGTTATCTAAGAGAAACACAAAAATCAAATATGTCTAAATTTGAAACAATTAAATATTACAGTATTGAAGAATTTATGACAATTGATGAAAATGCTCAAAAAGGCTTGGAGTTACTTGCTACAATAAGAGATAAAAATTATAAAGGAAGTCTTTTGCATGCCATAAACAAAACCTCTACAAATATGGGTGCAAGACTCTTGAAAAATTGGATGATACGGCCTCTTATAGACATTAATGAAATAAAAAACAGGCAGGAGGGAGTAGACGAACTTTTACAAAACCCCAAAAAGAGGAGTTATCTTGCCGATGTATTATCAAAAGTTTATGATATAGAAAGACTTGCTACAAAAATTACTAATAATTCCATAACTCCGAGAGATTTTACTGCTCTTTCTTCCTCGATTTCTTCTTTGCCTGAATTATCGGAATTGCTTTCCGATTTGAGTTCTCCTTATATGCAATGTTTTCATTATATTGATAAAAAAATTTATGACCTTAAAGAAAAAATTGATTTTACAATAAGCGATGATGCTCCTATGGCATTAGCTGACGGGAATATTATAAAGATAGGAGTTTCAAAAGAGCTTGATAAATATAAAAATTTGCTTGCTAACGGTGAAAAATGGATAGAGGATTACCAAAATAAGGAAAGAGAAAATACAGGAATAAAGAATTTAAAAGTAGTTTTTAATAAGGTATTCGGTTTTGCAATAGAGGTTACAAAAAGTAACCTTGATATGGTTCCTGGTGAATATGTAAGAAAACAAACCCTTGCTAATGCGGAAAGATTTATTACTGAAGAATTGAAAAAGCATGAGAGTGATGTATTTTATGCGCAAAATAATGTGCATAATCTTGAATTAAAGATATTTTTGGAATTTCGTGAAGATGCAAAGCAGTATGTTACTCAGTTAAGAAAAATTTCAGCGGATATAGCGGCTCTTGATGTATTGTTATCTTTTGCCATAACTGCTTTTGAACAAAATTATACAAAGCCTGTTGTTGATAATTCAAATGATTTTATAGTTATAGGCGGCAGACATCCTGTTATTGAACAGTTGTTGCCTATGGGTGAATATGTTGCAAATGATATTGCTCTTTTTGCAAATTCTTCATCTCCTGAAAAAACTCAATTCATGGTTTTAACCGGGCCTAATATGTCAGGAAAATCAACTTATATGCGCCAAAATGCTCTTATTGCAATTTTGGCTCAAATGGGTTCGTTTGTTCCTGCGAGAGAAGCTAAAATCGGTATATTTGATAAAATATATACAAGAATTGGTGCTGTTGATGATCTTAGTCTTGGTCAATCCACTTTTATGGTAGAAATGCTTGAAACTTCAAATATTATAAACGGTGCTACCGATAAAAGTTTGATATTGCTTGATGAAGTCGGACGTGGAACAAGTACCTATGACGGTGTTGCAATAGCTTGGAGTATAAGTGATTATATTGCAACCCAAATTAAAGCAAGGACAATTTTTGCTACTCATTATCATGAACTCAGGGTTTTAGAAGATGCTTTTCCTCAAATATCAAATTATCGTGTTGATGTTGTTGAAAATAACGGGGAAATAGAATTTTTGCATAAAATTGTAAAAGGAGCTACTGGGCTAAGCTATGGTTTACAGGTTGCGAAAATGGCAGGACTTCCAAACAGTATTATTTCAAAAGCTAATGTTTTGCTTAATAAATTAACTAAAGATCAGGCGAATATAAAAACTGTTAAAAAATCTTTTGAAAGTGATGATATTTCTCAATTATCATTATTTACCTAAGTGTAAAATTAGATAAAAAACTTGACTTTATTCAAATCTGTGAGATAATTTAGTCGAGTTAGTTTATTGGAGTAATCTATGAAAAGATTAAAAGTTTTATTTCTTGCAGCTCTTATGATATTTGCTGTACAAATGAATGCCAAAGCTGACGAAACTATGGTTGAGGCTTATGCACATCCGTCATTGTTTGGTTCTCAAACTTATGAATATTCTACTGATAACGGGACTTACGTTACAGGCGGAAATATTGCAAAGAGCAAAGATGGTTTCGCCATCGCTGGTAAAGAAAATGTTTTAGTTAAATCTTGGGCTAATGATGTATTAGGTCTTATTCGTGACCAATACAAAGACAGCGCATTATTTGACACAAAAATGCCTATTTTACGTTCAGAATTAGCCGTTGTTTTAGCAGAAGGTTTTGCTCTTCCTAAAGCAGATAAAATTACTAAAAAATACGGTGATATTTCTAACAATTATTGGGCAAAAGATTGGATTTACAGAGCTTTAGAAGCTAACGTTATGATTGGTTATCCATGTGGTAACTTCATGCCTGATCAACCTGTTACTAAAGCAGAAGTTTTTGCTACAATTGCACAAATTATTGATGCACCTGTAGATGCTGATGCTGAAGCTCTTTCTTTCAAAGGAAAAAGAGTTCAATTCATCCCTACATGGGCTGAAAATGCTACAAAAGAAGTTTTAGGTTCTAAATTATTAGAAGAAGTTCCAAATCCAAACAAAGTTGTTGAAGATGAATTTCTTTCAAAAGAACAAGTTGCATACTTAGTTGGTGCTTTAAGAAGTGACTTAGCTTACTATCAAAGATTAGCATTAGATCCTAATGCTCCAAGTGCTATCAAAAAATATGCACCTACAGTTTTAACTGTTAAATTAAATGACAGAATCAGTGCTAAACATTCTAACATTAATGATTCTTTCTCAGCTAAGACAACTAAAGATGTTTGCATTCAAGGTACTTGCTTCCCGGCAGGTTCTAAAGTTTACGGTAAAGTTGTTGATGTTAAACGTCCCGGACTTAACGGAGATGAAGAAGGTTTATTCAGCAACGGCTATGTAAGAGTTAAATTTGAAAAAATTAAAAACGGTGATGCTGTAGTAGAATTCCCGAAAACACTTTCTGATGCAAAAGCAGATACTCTTAAAAATCCTAATTTCATCGCTCGTTTACTCGGTATGCCTCTTTCAGGTTCAGGCCGTGTATTGGGTGTTGTAGGTCGTACAGGCGGTACTGCTGTTGATGTTTGCGGTAACGGTTTAGAAGCTATCGGTGATGATTTATCAGGTTTCTTAGTAGAAACTACTTGTTTGAAACCTCTTGAAGGTATCAAGAGCTTTGGTTGGGGTTTTGTTGACCTTGGCAAAGGTATCTATGACCTTGGTAAATTAGCTGTTAGCGGTGTATTCGGTGTAGTTTATGAAGTTGCTGATGAATTAGTTTACTTAATTCTTCCTAGCGCTTCTAACAACGCTTCATTGAATCCTAACGAAGAATTAGTTATTATATTTTAATTAATTCTTTAAGCAAAATTTAGGGTGATTAATTATTTAATTAATCACCCTTTTTTTATATTCTATATTATTCTTAAATAAAAATTTTGCTATTTATAAGCAAATTTAATTTATAATTGAAACGTAATAATGTTTAAATATGTATAGACAAAATTTTTATCGGGACAGTAATGTATATAATAGAAAGAAAACTATCTTTTTCCGGCTTTAAAATCTTTAAAAGTTAATTTCTGAGGTCTCTTAGGAGCATCTATTCCTTTGTGATCCAATACTTTCATATTATCTAAGTGTTCAAGTAACATATTTAACAAGGTTTTTATCGGAACATCTCTTGTTTTTTCCTTTGTTTTAGAATTTACATAATAGTCCGGTACATGTGTTGTTCTGTAGTAATCAGTTGAATATAGCACAAAATTGGAAGTATCAGGTTCATAATCGAGTATATAATCTTTATCTATACTGAAATATCTTCTCAAATTTGCTATATCTCTTGGTAATTCTTTTTCTTCATAACCGTCTTTTCTTATCCTTTTTGAAGCAGATCTTGTTATGTATCCGAAATTTTGATTGATATTTGTAATTCTATTAATGTTCATGGTTTATCCTTCCAAAAAAATAATTGTTAACTATTTATATTATATATAAACATAAAAAATGCTATTTACTCATTTGTAATTATTTACTTCTTTCACATCGAGTTTTTTAGCTCTCAATGGAACAGTAGAAAAATTATTCTTCATTACTATCATTTTTTCTATAATAAATTTCAAAAAATCAACTTTGGACAAATGATTATGAGCTTTTGTTATAATAGAGCTTTGATACTCAACTGAATATAAGCCAAATCTATCCTTCCGATAATTGTAGTGCAGGATAAAATCTTTATTTGCTTGGATTTTCATAGGATACTTTACATTATCCTTATTAAATTGTTCACCATCCATCTCCATGATTTTTTGATAAGCTTTGTTTGTAATAAGACCAAAATTTGCAGTTTTTGCAGAATTAACACTGTTTATATTCATATTTCCCCCTAGAACAATATATCTGCATAATTAATTAAATCACAAAAATATTTTAAAATATCTTTTATTTTTTGTTAAAATAATCGAGCGTAAGCGGTTTTTCTCTTTTTGCTGCTGTCTTTTCTACGTCAGGTAATTTTTCGGATTGAATGTATAATTTTCTTAAAAAATCACCAACATTAATATACTCATCATATTTTTCAGTAGTTTTAAGACCTGTTGAAGCATGATAATTTATTGAATTGAACTTAAAAGAATTATCATATTTATAATAATGCAGGATAAAATCATGGGATGTTTCAAAATAGCTTAGTTTTACTCTTCCATCTTCATCCATGCCTGAATTTTCCTTATTAATAAGAGAGTTTAAACGTTCTCTTGCCTGATTGGTTATAAGACCAAAATTTGTTTTTTGTATTGAATTAAAATTTACAGCATTAATATTCATAATTTTCTCCTTTCATAGGCATTTTACAATAAAATTTTATTTATTATTAAAATCATCTAAAGTAAGTTTTTTACTTCTTTTTTCTGGTTCTAGCCACCCAGAGTACCAATTTCCATATGCACGTTCGAATAAATCTTTCACTACTAAATAAATATTATTTTTAGTTTTAACAGGTGTTGTGATTATATATTCAGTAGAATGAATATTATAGGTATCGTTATCATTATCGTAATCTATAATTGAATATTCATATTTATCTAAATCATTGAATTTTTCCCTTGCATCTTTATATATGCGTGTATTTTTTTTATTTATCAAAGGAATTAATTGTGCTTTTGCTCTATCTGTTATCCAACCGAAATTTGTGTTTTGTATAGCTTTAATATCCATTAATTTACCCCTTTTAACCACTACATTCATATAAATTTTAAACATAAAAAAATTTGTTATTAAATTTTAGTGATTTTGCTATTTGAATTCTTTTAATTTGTTTAAATCAATGGATTCTATCTTACCATCAGGTGTTTTATTATAATATACATGTTGTTTCATATGATTGTACATTTGAGTGGTACAATCAAGAATAATTGTTATAGGAATCTTAGATATCACACCGGTAAAAAAACTCGGAGTAACCTCAGGTACAATAATGGCATTTGAAAAAAGAACGAATTTATCATTTGCTTTATCATAATGTATACATACATCTTTATTTTTATCAAATTCATCGGCTAATTTTATTATTTCAGTTTTTTGAGAATTATTTTCTGATTTTTCAAATATTTTTCGTTTCGCGTTATTAGTAAGATAACCGAAATTGAAATTCTTAGATACAATATTAACTTTTGATATATTCATATTTACTCCTATTATTAATGAAGAACTATTCCAATTTTAGAAGAAAAATCTTTTTTGAACTCATCATTGGCTTTTTTCATATTATGTAATATTTGTAACATGTCAGAGGAAGCACTTTCTGCTCTGTTTTTCAACAATACTAAATATTCATTTATATCATCTCTGTAATCTAATATGACATCCTTATCTTCAATCATAGGTTTTGATAACATAGTTAAGTACTTATAATATATTTTTTTAGGGAAAAAATTTCTTTCCTTTGGCTTAGAAATATCGGCTTCATGCTTCATTTTATTTAAATAATTTTCACTAGCATTACCAAAATTAGGTTGACTATAATAACTTGATACTACAGGATTTATTTTCATATTCACCTCTTATATCTATTTCTTAAATTATCCATAAAATTTTACATGCATATAAAATTCAAACATAAAAAAATTTGCTACCTGAATTTTTAAGATTTTTCTTTATGATAAAATTTAATTGAGATGGATATAGAAGTAAAAAAAATAAAAAAAATATCAGGAAGTTTGGAGGTACCATCAGACAAATCCATTAGTCACAGAGCTGCCATGCTTGGCAGTTTATGTTCTTCTCCAGTTTTAATAAAAAATTATTCGATAGGTGAGGATTGCCAAAATACTTTAAAAATAATGGAGCAGCTCGGAGTGGAAATAAAAAAGATTTCACCAAAAGAGTTTTATCTTCATCCGCAAAAACTCATAAAACCGGCAAAAGAACTCTATGCAGGTAATTCCGGTACTACAACAAGATTATTAAGCGGAATATTGGCAGGACAAAATTTTACTTCTGTTATTACGGGAGATATTAGTCTTTCTCAAAGACCAATGAAACGAATTATAACACCACTTACACAAATGGGAGCTGTAATTGATGCTAACGATAATAAACTCCCCTTAAAAATCACAGGAGGAGGCTTAAACGGAATAAATTATAATTCTCCTATTGCAAGTGCGCAGGTAAAATCATGTATTCTTTTTGCAGGTCTGTTTGCAGAAGGTGAAACAACCGTTACAGAGCCATATAAATCTCGTGACCACTCGGAAAGAATGCTTAAATATTTAGGTGCTGATGTAACTGAAAATAACAATACCGTCAGCATAAAAAAAACAGAGTTAACGGGAAAAACAATAGAAATAGCCAATGATATTTCTTCTGCCGCATTTTTTATGGTTGCTGCAGCTATCTGTCCTGCATCAAAACTTTTGATTAAAAATGTCGGAATTAATCCAACAAGAGCAGGAATAATAGAAGTAATGAAAAATATGCATGCAAATATTGCGATACAAAATAAGAGAACGATTTGTAACGAACCTGTCGCTGACATTCTTATTGAATATTCCGAAGAATTAAAAGGAACAACCATTGAGGGAGAAATTATACCAAGATTAATCGATGAGCTTCCGATTATTGCCATATTAGCCACGCAAGCAGAGGGAGTAACCGTTGTAAAAAATGCCGAGGAATTAAAAAATAAAGAATCGGACAGAATTAAACTCGTTTGTGAAATGATTAAAGCTTTAGGCGGAGATATTACTCCTACTGATGATGGCTTTATTATTAACGGTAAAACGGATTTAATGGGTGATTGTGTTATTAATCCAAATCATGACCACAGAATTGCAATGAGCTCTTATATTGGAGGATTAATATGCAAAAGACAAGTTTTAATAAATGAATTTGAATGGGTAAATACATCATTTCCCGAATTTTTAGAATTGATTAATAAAGTAAGTGAGGAATAATATGAAAAGAGATTATGCAAAAAGAGAGAGAAAAGAATATACTTGGTTAACCGAACTTTATCAAATTATTGCCGTATATATTGTTGTTATGCCCTATGTATGGCTGTTTTTCAGATGCAAAGTCGAGGGGGCAGAAAATATTCCCAAGGGGGAATCCTTTATTGTTGCATGCACACATTCCTCCTACTTGGACCCCGAGCTTGTATCTTATGCAACTAAAAGACCTATTGCATATATGGCAAAAAAAGAACTCTATGAAGTTCCCCTTTTAAGACAAATAATTGTTATGCTCGGTACTTTTGCCGTGGACAGAAAAAAATTAAGTATTGCAACAATTAAAACAGCTAAAATGATTATTTCGACAAAAAAATGGATAATGGCAATGTTTCCTCAAGGAGGCAGAGATTTGCCCGATAAAATTACAAGAATAAACCCGGGGTTTGCATATTTAGCAAGAGCAACAAAAGCAAATATTCTGCCAATATCTATATCGGGTGCGGCAGGCTTCAGTAAAATTCCGTTTTCAAAAAGACTTAATATTAAGATAGGTAAACCTATTCCTTATCAAAAAGATTTAGCTGATACAATGCAAAATTGGTGTGAAGCAATAGAACAACTTGGTGATTACGAATTTACTGAGGAAGCAAAACAAAAAATTCAAAATTACAGAAACAAGGAAGCAAATAAGGAAAAAGAAAATGAAGCTGCTGATACAGAGGGTTAAAGATGCATCGGTAACAATAGATAATCAGCTTTTTTCCTCGATAAACAAGGGTATATTGGGGCTGCTCGGTATAGAAAAGGGAGATAGTAAAGAACAAGCGGATTTTTTGATTAATAAATTAAAAAATTTAAGAATATTTGAGGATGAAAATAACAAGATGAATTTATCCGTTTCCGATATTCAAGGAGAACTGCTTATTGTATCGCAATTCACTCTTTGCTCTGATTGCAAAAAGGGGACAAGACCAAGCTTTGATAATGCTATGCCTCCAAAAGAAGCAGAAGCTCTTTATGAATATTTTTGTCAAAGACTAAAAGTGGAAAGTAATTTAGTGGTAAAAACGGGGCAATTTGGTGCTATGATGGATATATCTCTTATAAATGACGGCCCTGTAACCTTTATGTTGGAAAAATAAATGCGAAATTATATTGAGATAATTTTCAAGCATATATTTTAATTAATTTAAACAAACTTGATTTTTTCAAACATATCATATATTCTATATGTAGACTATATTAGGTGAGTTATGAAAAGATTTACAAAAACGGCTATATTTTTATGTTTTATGTTGATTGCATTTTTATGCTTTAGTTCTGTTGTTTTTGTTGATGCGGAGACTCCAAAATCCATAGGCGAATTGCAGGCATTAAGAAGCAGAGCAAGATTATTCCTTCCTAATTTTGTTATTATAGGGGAAAATGCAACGTTTAAAATTGTTACAAAGCCTTTTTATAATGTTGAGTTAAGACTTGAATATGACGATTTGTCTGAAGAAAT
>JAEEGL010419626.1_pt1 | contig 48423 bp, 43 predicted proteins | sample 9134231 | NCBI WGS metagenome assembly JAEEGL01 (sample SAMN16246548, study PRJNA631951) | gut metagenome | biome: gut microbiome; feature: rumen; material: fiber-attached | host: Bos | place: Iran: Karaj | collected 2018-10 | reverse complement strand
TGTATGCGCAGGGCAGGCCTATCTCGGTGGCGATGGCGTCGCTGATGCGGGCGCCGAGGTTGCAGGCGTGCTTGCCCTGGATACCGTCGTGGCATTCTTCCTTCATCAGTTCATTCACGCGGTAGCAACCGCTCTCGCAGGGGCGGGTCAGACCGCCGCGGCCCATGACGACGGCAATCTCGTCGGTGCCGATACCGTGACGCTTCACCATGTCGAGGATGGCGGTCTTGCGGTACTCGAACTGGTCGGCTACTTCGTGGAATTTCTGTATCTCCTCGATGGGGTGGGAGAGGTTCTCGGTGAAAACTTCAGTCTCGCCGTCGTAGATGGCGGCCTTCGTCGATGTGGCACCAGGGTTGATTACCAGCGTGTATTTTCTTGTACTCATTGTATGGTTTATTTATTATTACTATTTTTACATATCAAATTGACGGTGCAAAGATATGAAAAAAAAATGGAATTACGGCAATATTTTTATCTTTTTTTATCAACCCGCCATTTTACTGCACATGCTTCGAATGTTCACCGAGCGCCTGGGCGGCCTTGAATGTTTTCCTACCCATCTCTCGTCCTTCTCATACCCATCTCATACCCTTCTCTTACCCATTTCATACCTACTCGGCAGCACATGTTACCCCCACTTTGGTCTACGAGATTGGCCATTTGGCCGCAAGTTTCCTTCCATTCTGTCCCTTTTCAGAGGTTAGGCATATTGGGTGTCGACTGTTTTATGATATCGTATTTCATTGTTTCTTTGCTTTTTAGGGATAATCGACAGGTTGATTTCTGACAGTCTGACAGTCTGACAGTTTATTTTTGAGGGGTGACAAATCTCCTATTTTTATTTATATTATTAATTATTAAATAGTTATATAGTACATAAAGAGATGTTAGGTATCCTTTTTTTTATTGTCAGACTGTCAGACTGTCAGATTTTGGTTTTTAGTTTTAATCATTATTCTTCTCTATTAGGTTTTTACGCCCTTTGGGTTTGATGATGGAGCGTTTCACATTCTGGACTTTTCTCAATCATATTCTAAAAGAGGGCAAAAGAAATCCCCTGCGGTATATCCGCAGGGGATATATCCCATTAGGGATTACCGTTCTATAGCACAGTGTTACCTAATCACCACCACCTTGCGGGCCGGATGGTTGCCTATCTTAATCATATAAACGCCTGTGGACAATGCCTCATTGCGGACTTTATGACCAACCATATTGAAAATGTTTACAGGTGCTCCATCGGCACCATCAACATGGATGCGACCATTATCCGACCATACACGGATATCGTCCATATCAACATCTTCTATCCCGTTGCAGTCCTCTTCGATGACAGGAATTTCATTCCAGTAATCGGCGTCGAGGTATGCCTGCCGTGCATTGCAGGGAACGATGAGGGTGTCGAAGGTTGTATTACCGACAAGCAGTGAGCTTGGGGTGACGGATGGCGGAAGGGCAGTCTTGATGGTGACACGGGTGAGAGCGGTAGCGCCGGAGAAAGCGCTGCCACCTATGCGCATGAGGGTGTTCGAGGTGATGTCGACGCTCCGCAGCGCGGTGCAGCCCCAGAACATGTTTTCGGGGACAGCCAACAGGTGGGAAGGCAGCACCACCGAGGTGAGGCCGGTGCAGCCCCAGAAAGCACACCTGCCAATGGTTTCGACACTTGCGGGGAAGTGGATGCCGGTCAGGCCAATGCAGAATTCAAACACTCCGCCGCATATGGCCTGGATGCCGTCGGGAATGGTGTATTCGCCGCTATAGTCCATAGGCATGAACATGAAGTGAGTGCTGTTATAGACGGGTTGCGTCAGGTTGTGGCAACCGCCAAAGATTGCATCGCCGACCATTGCCGTGCTGTCGGGCAGGATGACTGAACGAAGCGCTGTATCGCCGGAGAACACGTAGTTGCCAATGTTGCGGACCGAATTGGGAATCGTGACGGAGGTCAGCGCTATGCAGCCTTGGAAAGCCCCCTGCTGTATTTCCACTACCGAGGAGGGAAGCGTCACAGCCGTAAGGGTGGTGCACTGGGAGAAGCATCCCTGCCCAAGAACAGTAACAGTGCTGGGAATGTCCAGTGCCGAGTAGTTGCATTCGCCGAAACTGCCGATGGTTGTCACCGTGTAGGTGATTTCCTCGTGGGTAACGGTGGATGGAATAACCAAGGTGCCGGAGAGCTGCAGGCGACGCCAGTCAAGGTCGTCGGTTGACGACACCGAAACCTCGTTGTTGCCGATGATTGTATAGTACAGCGTGTCGCCGTTGGTATTTACAGCCCAGAAATCGGCATTCTGCGCCTGTGCCGTTTGCACGGTGCCAGCCAGCACCACAGCAGCCATCATACTAAGGAATACTTTTCTAATCATATTCATGATGTTTTTATTGGTTAATTATTTTGCAAAAGTACATATTTATTTCGGATTGACCATAATAATTTAGCTCGAGGATGAAAATAAGTGCTGTTCTATTCAATGGGAATGCGCCAGTGTCCCTCCGTAGTCTCTCCGTACCCGCTCCGACTGTTCTACGGTTTTTAGTTGGAGGGAGGACGGAGCGGAGTCGGACCGGATGCGGTCCGACTTTATGATGGGTGGAGACGTATAATGGTACGTCTCTACTATTGCTGTTTGCTGCGTTTGAGAAGGAAGGGGAGGAGGATTTGGTGGAATCCTTGCTGGACGTCGACGGGGATGTAGTCGATGCGGTATTGGAGGGCGTGTTGTTGTAGGTCGGCCTGCTGTTGCTCCATCTGCTGGCGGTAGGAGGCGGCAATCTCGGTGGGGTTGAGCTTGAGGGTGTCGCCGGTCTCGAGGTCTACGAAGCGGTAGGGGCGTGCGTCGTAGTTGAGCTGCAGCTCGTGGGCGCGGTGGAAGGTGTGGAAGAGTATGACTTCGTGCTTGTTGTGGCGTAGGTGGCGAAGGGCGTCGAGTAGTTGTTCCTGGGTGTCAAAGGCGTCGGTGAAGATGACGACGAGTGAGCGTCGGTGTAGCTGTTCGGCGAGTAGGTGGAGAGACGCTGACAGATTGATAGGTGCTTGATTGCTTGATTGCTTGATTGCTTGAGTGGTCGGGGGTTGGAGTAGTTTCTCGAGCTCGGTGTAGAGGTATTGCTGGTGGGCGGTGTTGGAGCGGCAGGGGGTGTGGAGGTTGATGCTTGATTGATTGCTTGAATTTTCATGGCCTATTAGTGTGAGGCCGAAGGCGTCGCGCTGACGGTGTAGCAGCTCGATGAGTGTGGCAGCAGCGTAGACGCTGAATGTTAGCTTGTTGGGGTGTTCTATTTCACCTTGTCCTTCAAGAGGGAAGAGCATGGAGCGGCTATGGTCGATGACGAGCTGGCAGCGGAGGTTGGTCTCTTCCTCGAACTGCTTGATGTAGAGTCGGTCGGTGCGGCCGTAGAGGCGCCAGTCGATATTGCGGGTGCTCTCGCCGGTGTTGTACTGGCGGTAGTCGGAAAATTCGACGGAGAAGCCGTGGAAGGGACTGCGGTGGCGTCCAGTGATAAATCCCTCGACTACTTGGCGTGCAAAGAAGTCGAGGGATTTATAGCGTGAGATGGTGTCAGAGGAGAGCATTGAGTTTGTCGGCGAGAGTCTCTTTGGCAACAAGTCCGACGGATTTGTCGACGGGTTGGCCTCCTTTGAAGAAGAGTACGGTGGGGACGTTGCGGATGCGGAACTGTGCGGCGAGGTCGCTGCATTCGTCCACATCGGCGGTGCCGACGATGGCGCGTCCTTCATATTCTTTCTCTATTTCCTCGATGCGGGGGGCGAGGGCTTTGCAGGGGCCGCACCAGGTGGCGCCGAAGTCAATCATTACGGGCAGCGGCTGCTGCATGATGGTGTTGAAGTTTTCTTCTGTGACTTTCATGATGTTATTCTTTAATTTTGTTGTTATTTTGCGCGGAAGAAGATGGATATTGGTACGCCGTGGAAGTCCCATAGTTCGCGTAGACGGTTTTCGACGAAGCGCTTGTAGGGGTCGCGCACGTACTGCGGCAGGTTGCAGAAGAACACGAACTGGGGGTAGGGCGTGGGTAGCTGGGTGATGTATTTAATCTTGACCCATTTGCCTTTGACCGAGGGCGGCGGGTTCTGCTCCTTGACGATGGGCAGGAGGGTGTCGTTGAGTTCGGCGGTGGAGATGCGGCGGGAGCGGGCTTCGTAGACGGCACGTGCGGTTTCCAGCACTTTGAAGATGCGCTGCTTGTTGATGACCGAGGTGAAGATGATGGGAACGTCGGTGAAGGGGGCTATTCGCTCACGGATGAGGTTCTCGTAGTCGCGGTGGGTGTTGGTCTCCTTTTCGACGAGGTCCCACTTGTTGACGACAATGACGACGCCCTTGTGGTTGCGCTGTATGAGGGAGAAGATGTTGAGGTCCTGCTGTTCGAGACCTTGGCTGGCGTCGAGCATGAGGATGCACACGTCGGAGGCCTCGATGGCACGCACGGAGCGCATGACGGAGTAGAACTCGAGGTCTTCGGAGACTTTGCTCTTGCGACGCAGACCTGCTGTGTCGACGAAGTTGAAGTCGAAGCCGAAGAGGTTGTAACGTGAGTAAATGGAGTCGCGGGTGGTGCCTGCGATTGGTGTGACGACGGAGCGGTGCTCGCCGGTAATCATGTTGATGAAGGAGCTCTTGCCTACATTGGGGCGGCCTACAACGGCAATGCGGGGCAGGCCGTCGGTGGGGTCGTCAGTGCCTTCAGAGAAGTCCTTGACAAGGGCGTCGAGGAGGTCGCCGGTGCCGCCGCCGGTGATGCCGGCAATGGGGTAGGGGTCGCCGAGGCCGAGGGCGTAGAACTCGGCCAGGCCGTCCATCTGTGCGCTGTTGTCGACTTTGTTGGCGGCGAGGACGACGGGCTTGGGCTGTTTGCGCAGCATTTCGGCCACGTCTTCGTCCATGGGGGTGAGCCCTTCGCGGGCATCTACGAGGAAGAGGATTACGTCAGCCTCGTCGACGGCGAGGGCCACTTGTTTGCGTATCTCTACCTCGAACTCGTCGTCGCCACCCATGACGTAGCCGCCGGTGTCGATGACGGAGAAATGCTTGCCGTTCCAGTCGGAGTGGCCGTACTGGCGGTCGCGGGTGACGCCGCTGACGGAGTCGACGATTGCGTCGCGGCTCTCGGTGAGGCGGTTGAAGAGGGTTGACTTGCCGACGTTGGGTCGGCCTACTATTGCTATAATGTTCATTTAGTTCTGAAGTATGCGACTGGCGCCGCCGTTGCCGAAGAGGAGGTTGAGGCCAATCTTGAAGCTGAACGACTGGGCTTCGACGAGGTAGATGCTGCTGACGTAGTCGCCGATGATGTATAGCTGTAAAACTGTGGCGGGGGTGAATATCAGGCCCACGCCGGGGTTGAAGAAGTTGAGCTTGTTGCCGTCATAGACGAAGGAGTTGCCGGCGGTGAATTCAAACCAGTTGAATAGGTTGGCGCCGAAGGAGAGGGTGGTGTTGAAGCGGAAGGTGTTGATGACATCCTGACCGAGGTCAAGTTTGTTGGACTTGCTGAGCAGGCCGCGGTCGAACTGACCATGGAAGAGGAAGCCGGCGCGAAGCATCTTGGCGAAGTTGAAGGAGGCGCCGACGTTGATCTTGGTGGGGATGCTGTACCAGTATTCGGTGGCGGTGCCGGTAGCAGGTTGCAGGCCTTTGATGAGGTCGTTGTAGTAGGCTACGAGGGAGTCGGTGTTGAGTTTGCCGCCGTGGAGCATGGTGGTGGCGTCTTCGCCGCTGAAGGAGAGGGCCACATGGCCATTCTTCGGGGTGACGGTGTTGACGTTCTTGTGCCAGTGGATGCCGGCGGAGAGGTCGTTGATGGCCAGCGAGAAGGTGAAGGGCCCCATGTCGTATTTGGCACCGATGTCGAAGGAGAAGCCGCCGTTGCCGCCGAAGATGTCCATCATTTCGGCCATTGTGGTGGTGACTTTGCCGTTGGTGTCGAAATTGACGAGGGCGGACTCCTGAAACTGGTAGTAGAGGTCTAGGTTTATCTGTTCGAAGTTGTCAGAAGTGGTGAGGACGGCGCGGGTATTGTCGGTCTGCATGTTGAGGATACCGTAGAGGTATTTGGCGCGAGCGCCGACGGTGAGGCCGATGGGCTCGAAGTAGTGGCCGCCGCCGAGGGCTATCTCGGCGTACATGGTGGTGTTGAGTAGGTTGCCGTTGAGGATTTCTATTTCACTGATGGCGTTGCCGCTGGCGTCGACGTTACCGTGGCTGAAGGCGTCAACAACGGAGACGGGGATGCCGAGATTGAAGATGGTTACCAAGCGGGTGTTGAAGGTGAAGAAAGTGTGGTGGACCTTGAAACCAAAGCCTATGAGGTTGATGTCGGCGTCAAAGTGAATGCGGTTGTTGGCGCGGAGGGCGTCGAGCGTCTTGTTGAGGTCTATAACCGTCAGAGTGTCGCCCTGGTTACGCACAATGTCACTGATGGACACGGGTGAGCCGAACTGCAAACCTATTGACGGCAGGCGAAGATAGAAGGTGTTCTTGTTGGGGAAGAAAGCGGCGTTGAGGTCGCCAGTCTGCGGTGTGCGGAAAGTGTGGTAGAGGAGGTTGTTGGTCTCGCTGTACTGGGCCAATGCGGAGCCACAGAAGAGGGCCATAAAGGCTGCTGCTATGATAAGTTGCTTTTTCATGGTGTGTTCCTCCTAATGTTTATTTGATGAGACCTTGGTTTGTGAGCGGTATGTCGGCGGTAGCCTTTGGGTGCACCATGACGAACGCCTTGATGTACAGGAAGTCGTCATTGCGCATTGCCACTGTGGATGTGGTGCTGCCCGTGGCCAGCGTCAGGTTGAAGCCTATCTTGCGCGTCTGCTTCAGGTCGTTGAGTCGTTGTGCATTGACGGGCACGTCAATGACGCTGCGTGTTGAGCCGACGGAGATGGTTTTGCCGCTGACGGGGTCGGTGCCCAGCGGTGCTGACGCTATGCGTTGGTCACGAATCAGCGTGTCGCCGATGAGGACGCCGTTCCCGTCTATAAGGTAGGCTGCCATGTTGAAGTTGGCCGGGATGTGGTTGTCGAACGCGAGGCTGAGTTTAGCGTCTTTGAGGTCGACGGTCAGACCCCGGGCTATGCTGTCCAGCGTCTGCTGTATGTCCATTCGTGCCAGGCTGTCGCCGTTGAGGTTCAGCTGGAAGCTATAGGCCAGACGTTTCACTTTGATGTCAAGGGGGAACTCGGCGTCAAGATCCACATCGTAGCTTATCTGCACCTTGTTCAGGCTGTCCAGCAGGTCAGGGTATTGCGCTGCGGGGTAGGAGAGAATGAAATAGTCGGTCAGCCAGAAGTGATAGTCGAACTTCACACGTATCTGCTTCGGCAGGTCGTTGATGATGCTCTTCATGTTGATGTCTTCCCTAACTACAGTGTCGCCCTCCATGAGGTGCTTCAGGGTGGTGCCACCCAGCGACAACCCTTCGAATTCAACTTCGGTGCCGTCGTGCTTGGTGTAGTATATCTTGATGTTGTCAACGCTGGACGAGACGTATTCCTCGTTGTCCACAACGCTGCGCACGTTCTCTGGAGCGTCGGCCTTGAACAGGGCGTTAAAGTCCAGCCACAGGTCACCGATGGTGATGTTGTTGTCCGCCAACATCTGGTCGAACTGCGCACCGTCGAACAGCGATATGTTCAGTCTGTATTCCAGCGTTGTGTCCTTGCCGATGGCCGAATTGGCCTTCGAACCACTCGGGGTTAAGCCCGGCGTCACGTTGCTTATCGTGTCGCACAAGGTCGTGTCGAAGACGATGGTGATCACGTCCGAGCTCTGATCGATGAATCCCGTGTAGGTGCTGCTCAGCATCCCCAGGATGTCGTGGAACGTCATCTTGCCGTAGGCTACCGGCGCTCCGAAGTTCGGGTCCAGGTGACCCTGCACGTGTATCGGGTTCTTAAGCAGCTTCCAGTCGTCGTCGCGCATGCAGGCCGTCATTGCCAACACCGCGATAATGGCGAAAAACAGTTTTCTTTTCATGGTTTATAGTTTTTGTTTATTATTATCTGTTGCAGTCCAGTGCGTTATGCGCATAGTGTGCACATAACGCATGTTACAAAGATACGCAAATATTTTTATTATGCAACTTTTTGTTCCACTTTTTCACACATCATCCATCACGCATCGCTAATTGCTAATCTTCACTCTCCTCAGGTCCAGCGTGTTCATAGCGTCGCTCCTAAGTCCCGTAACTCCATTGTGCGTGAAGTGCAGTATCTGGTCGTAGTACAGCACCATCACCGGAGCTTCTATCATCACCAGACTGTCCATCTGGCGGTAGAGTTCCATGCGGCGTTCCGGGTCAGTCTCCGTGCGCATCCTCTTGTACAGCTTGTCGGCCTGCTTGTTGCTGAAGCGCGTGTAGTTGGGTCCCGCAGGTGTGCGGTTGGGGCCGTAGAAAAGCATCAGGTAGTTTTCCGCATCAGGATAGTCCGCCACCCACGACTTGCGGAACCACTCGCACTTGCCCTGCGCCACTTGTTCGCTCAGAGCCGCCGGAGGGTTTACATCGACTTGGATGTCAAGTCCCAGCAAGCCCAGCTGCTGCTGTATGTACTTGCACAGGTCCAGATAGTTGGCTGTTGTCGAGAGCTTCAGTCTCGGTAGCTCGCCGCGCTCCTTCTTCACTTCAGCCAGCAGGCGGCGTGCTCGCTCGGCGTCATACTCGTAGCCGCAGTTGCTGTGACCAGGCAATCCCTTGGGGATGAAACCGCCGGTGCCGGGTTCGCCGATGTTGTTGCGCAGGTACTGCATCATCTTCCTCCGGTCGAAGCCGCAGCTGATGGCCTGCCGCAGTCGCCGGTCTGTCAGTGCGCTGCCTTTTTCCTCCATGTTGAAGCCCAGATATTCGGTGTTGAGGAACGGCGTGGACACCATGTCGATGCGGTCTGCGTACTTCTCCTTCAAGGTGCCGTCGGGGTTCAGTATCTCGTCCTTGTAGCTTGCGTCCAGCGAGTTCATGAAGTCCAGGTTGCCTTTCATGAATTCCAGGAACGCTGTCTGCTTGTCTATGATAAACGTTACAGCTACGGCGTCCAGATAGGGCAGGGGGGTGCCCTCGTCGTCGCGCTCAAAGTAGATGGGGTTCCTCCTGAGCACCAGCTTTACGCCCTCTTTCCAGTACTGGAAGCGGAAGGGGCCCGTACCGCAAGGGTGGCTGCGGAAGTCCTTACCCCAGTGCTCCACCACTTCGCGCGGCACCACCGAGCAGTACACCATCCCCAGCTGGCTCAGGAAGGGGGCGAAAGGCTCTTTAAGCTTTATCACCAGCGTTGTGTCGTCCAGAGCCTCCAGCCTTTCCACATCTCTCATGATCCACGCTCCCGGCGACGCCGTCGTCGGGTCTGTCAGGCGTCCAAGGCTGTATACGAAGTCGTCAGCCACTACCCGCCGTGTGCTGTCGCTGCCAAGCAGTGCGTCTTTGTGAAACCACACGTCGTCCCTCAGCGTGAAGGTATAGGTCCGTCCGTCCACACTCACATCCCACCGTTTCGCTATGGACGGTTCCACCTGCAGCCCGGTGTCCAGCTGCACAAGACCGTTGTACAGCTGCCGGCAGGCCCATATCAGGCCCTGGTCCTTGGCGAACGCAGGGTCGAGCGTCGTGATGCCGGCACTCTCGTTGTAGCGGAATATCATCTTGTCCTCGTTCCGCCGGAGCCCGCATCCCGCCAGTGCCAGCGCCAGTGCTAATATTATCAGTCGTCTCATCGCCATAATAACGACTCCCGCGCAAAATTATTATATCACCGCTCCGGTCAATCACCGCATTTCCGACGCCTCCTCTCAGTATCCTCTCCGGTAGTTATACGGTTGTTCTACCATTGTTTAACGGTTTTAAACCGTAGAACAAGCGGAGAACAACCGGAGAACAGTCGGAGAGATGACGGAGCGTCACCGGCGCTCCAGTGGTGGGGGTGCGGAGTGCGTAGGAGGGAAATTCATAATTTATAATTCTTGATTTCTATTTTTTGTGTATTTTTGCAGCCGTTTTGAAACGATGTATTTACTATGAGAAGACATTGGATTGACAATCTGCGGTGGGTGACGGTGCTGCTGGTGCTGCTGTACCATGTGGTGTATTTCTACAACAACAAGGGTGTGTTTGGGGGCGTGGGCGGTTTCGGCGAGGGGCCGCAGTACCAGGATGTGCTGATGTATGTGCTGTATCCGTGGTTCATGCCGTTGCTGTTTCTGCTGGCTGGGATTAGCGCGAGGTATGCGTTGGAGGGGCATTCGGCGAAGGAGTGGTTTGTGTCGCGCACGCGGAAGTTGTTGGTTCCGGCGACGGTGGGCTTGCTGGTGTTCCAGTGGATGACTGGCTATTTCAACACTCATGTGGCGGGGAGCGACGTTATGGCGGGGGTGCCGCATCCGGTGAGGTTTTTTATGTGGGCTGTCAGCGGCACGGGGCCGCTGTGGTTCATACAGGATTTGTGGCTGTTCTCGCTGGTGGTTCTGCTGATAAGGTGGCTGGACGGGAGGGACAGGCTTTACAGGTGGTTCGGGAGGTTGAGCGAGGACGTGGGTGAGGGGAGAATGAAGGAGAATATCTGGATTGAGCTGCTTTTCGTGCTTTTCCTGCTTGGCGAGCAGACTCTTGTCTTCAACCCGCGCCCGGAGAGCCTCGACGGCCTGTGGAACCTCTACAAGCCGGCTTTCTATATCATACCGTTCCTGCTGGGTTACTTTTTCTTCTCGCACGAGGGGGTGCAGGAGGCGCTGGGGAGGTATTGGATGGTGAATATGGCTGCCGCCGTGGTGTTCGGCATGGTGCTGACGGTAACGACTTTTGGGGAGGACAACACGAGCCCGCATTATCTCGCGTCTCCGCTGAACTGCGTCTACGGCTGGCTGATGTGCCTGGCGATGATGGGGTGGTTCAAGGCGCGTTTCGACAGGACGAACGCTTTTGCGGGGTATATGACGCGCTCCAGTTTCGGGTTCTATATTGTCCATTATCTCGTTGTCGCGAGCCTGGGCTATATGATGAAGTTTTACACGCAGCTGCCGGCGGCGGCGATGTACGGGATACTGACGGTGGCGGTGTTGACGCTGTCGCCGCTGTTGTACGAGGTTATCCGCCGCATCCCTTTTGTGCGCTGGTGCGTGCTGGGGATTAGGGTTGACCGATAAAATGTATATAAAATATGAAGAGGTATCAAATGGTATTTATGGTGCTTGTGGTCGTGACGGCTTTTGTGGCCTGTGGCCCCGGGCGGAGGGCTCCGCAGGTTGAGGGGCACTACAGGTATGGGCACGCTTTCGGCTATGATTTGGAGGGCGACCACTTTGAGGTTACCGAGACGGGCACGATGGATTTTTACGCTGACGGCTCGGCGCTCGACTCGGCGCGCCAGGTGTATGTGGTGACGCTGGCGGGGGGCGACACTGTGGAGTGGGTGTACAATTATGTCAGTCCCAGCCTATGGCGCCTGGAGGGGGAGGATTTCTATTTTTCGGGCATCAAGGAGGGTTTCCGCATGGAGGTGGTTGAGGGCGAGGAGACAGAGTTGACGCAGAGGATTGCGGCCACGTACAGCGGCGGCATAGGCTACGAGTACAGGTTCCACCTGGACACGCTGACCGCCGACTGCCTGCAGTGGAGCTTCACGTATCCCGACGGGCACAGTGACACATGGCAATTCTACAGGAGATGAGAGGGATTAGGGAGGTGGTGGGTTACCTGTTGGGCGGGGTGCTTTTCGTGGTGCTGATGCCGACGGTGATGTGGCTGGCGTCTGGGATGCCGCCGATAGTGCATATCGGCGCTGTGCGGGCTTCCGTCACGGGGGTGCTGACGGTGGGCGGGTTGGCGCTGAGTGTATGGACCATCGTCTACATGAAGCGGCGCGGCAAGGGCAACCCGATGGACGCTTTCGGGCACGAGGTGGCGCCTCGCACGCAGCACTTGATGACGGACGGCCCTTACCGGCTGAACCGCAACCCGATGTTGACTGGCACGTTGATATATCTTGCCGGAGCGGTCGTCGGGCTGTGGACGTGGGAGGCGGCAGTGGTGTGGGTGGCCTTCCTTGTGGTGATGTTGGTGCAGGTGTTTAGCGAGGAGCGCCGCTTGAGCCGAGATTTCGGGGATGAATACGAAGCCTACCGCCGACGCACACGGAGGTTTTAGACAACAATGAATGATGGAGACTGATAGAATACTGCTGCGCCCGTGGCGCGAGGACGATGCGGAAGCGCTATACAAGTATGCCTCGGACCCCGAGGTGGGGCCGAGGGCGGGCTGGCCGCCGCACAAGAGCGTGGAGGAGAGCCGTGAGATTATACGCACGCTATTCAGCGGCGACCACATGTGGGCCATGGAGCTCAAGGCAACCGGGGAGCCCATAGGCTGCATGGGCTATTTTGTCCACGGCGAGAGCAACATCAGTATCGGCGAGAATGATGCGGAGGTGGGCTACTGGGTGGCGCGCCCGTACTGGAACCGCGGCCTCTGCACCGAGGCGCTGCGCGTGCTTATAGACCACTGCTTCAGTGAGAAGGGTTTCAGCAGCCTTTGGGCCGACTATTTCCCCGACAACCCCGCCAGCGGCAAGGTGATGGAGCACTGCGGCTTTAGCGACACCGGGGCGGTTAACTGCTGCAGCCGCCTGCAGCTGGGTGCCGACAAGCCGGTGCGCATCATGCGGCTCGATAACAAAAGGGTTTAGTTTCTGACAACTACCGCCTCGGGGTATTTGTTGAGGTCCAGCTTGAAGTAGCTGTCGTTGAGGCCTTTCTTCACCTTTTTGACAGTGATGGTGATTTTGGCGCCTTTGGCGCTCATCTTCATTTCCTTGATTTGGTAGTTGCTCTTCGACACTTTGACATTGACGCTCTTGACCTCGTTCTTCTTGTCGATAGGGTCGGAGAAGTCTATGTCATAGTAGTCGCTCTTGACCTTCATCTTTGCTTTCTTGTAGTTTTTGTAGATGCCGAGGTCGGCGCCATTGTCGTTGTTGTCGGGGGAGGTCGTTTGGGTTATATATACTGTGTCTTTTGTGGCCACCCATTCCTGGGTTCCGTCGAAGCCGGACTCCATCTTAATGTCGGTACCGAGGAGAGAGAAGGACATAAGGGCCTTGAATCTATCGTCTTTGCTACCCATGACAATGTTTATGTTAGTCAACGTGACAAAGGCGAGCGACGTCTTCATATCCATCGTTATCTCCACACCGTTGGTGCTGCTCATGGCGGCGTCGCTTTTCTTCATGATCTCAGCCACGTCTGCAGGGATCTGTGCCTGTGCGCTCATGAGGGCCATCATGGCAGTCAGAATGATGATCAGGTATTTCTTCATGGTTGGTTGTATTCTATTTACTATACACTTGTTTTCCATCAACAATTGTGATGGCCACGCAGTCGCCGTGCGAGGCGTAGACAAGGTCGGAAAGACTCTTCACGTCGGCCAGAAAGAGGCAGGCGGGCTGTCCGGGAGCTATGGTGTGGCCGAGGGTGGCAATGCTGAGTATCTGCGTGGCAGGCACTGCTGTGGGGTCTCCTCGCCAGCCTTTCTGCAGCAGCGCCGCTGTCTTCATCACCTCAATTATGTCCAGGTTGTTGCTGCTGGCGCTGCCGTCGGTGCCCAGGGTGACCCGTGCTCCAGCCTCGAGCAGTTCGAGCATAGGGAAGCGGTAGCCGCTGCCAAGCTTGAGGTTGCTGTTGGGGCAGTGCACACAGGTGATGTGGTGATTGCCGATAAGCCTGATTTCGTTGTCCGACAGATGCAGGCAGTGGGCGGCGATGATGTTGTTACCCATCATGTCGAGTATGCCGAGCCGGTCTAGGTATTCCCACGGGCGGCAACCGTGTTCCCGCAGGCAATCGGTTACCTCTTTCTGCGTCTCGCTCATGTGGATATGCATCGGCAGCCCGAGTTCCTTACAGGCATCGGCGCAGCGCCGTAGACCTTTCTCGCTGACGGTGTATATCGAATGGGGCGCTATGGAAACGGGCACACCCATGTTTAACAAATCGTCCAGCGTGTTGAGCTCATTCCCGTCGCCGAAGATGTTCAGGCCAAGTCTGGCGCGTATGCCGCTGTCCTTTACCGCCTTCGCCATCGATGGAAGACGGAAGTACATGTCGTTGAAGGCCGTGGTGCCACTGGCCAGCATCTCTCGGCAGGCCTGCAGGGTCCCTTCATAGACCAGCTCGTCAGTAAGCTTTTGTTCGGCGGGCCAGATGTATTCGTTGAGCCACACGTCAAGTGGCTGGTCGTCGCCCAAGCCGCGGAAGAGTGTCATCGGCGCATGCGAGTGCATGTTGCACAACCCCGGGAAAACAGCAAGCCCATGCGCGTCGATGTCCGCCGCACATGAGCTATGTGGTGTTACGCTCTCTATCAGGGAGCCGTTTATGGCAATGTCAACAGCTTTGCCGTCAAGGATGGCGCCGCCGATGGTCATTGCACCAGTATCATCATGTCGTTTTGCTGCCCTTTCACTACGCCGCCGCGTATCTCAAAGGTCTTCTCTCCATCGCCGTTGACAAGCCGGATGGTTCCTTTTCCAAGCGACGAGATTATCGGGGCGTGGTTCTCCAGCACCTCGAACTTTCCACCCGTACCAGGCAGCTGCAACAGCGTGGCTTCCCCCTCGTAGAGGATGTTGTCTGGTTTAGTGATTTTTACCTTCATATCAGTAAACTGTAACCTTTACTTCGTCTCAGCCAATATCTTTTCGCCTTTCTCGATGGCCTCCTCGATGGTGCCGACCATCAGGAACGCCTGCTCAGGCAGGTAGTCTACCTCGCCGTCCAAAATCATCTTGAAGCCTTTGATGGTGTCCTCGATGTTGACGAACTTGCCCTCCAGTCCGGTGAAGGCCTCTGCCACGAAGAAGGGCTGCGAGAGGAAGCGCTGCACGCGGCGTGCGCGGCTTACGACCAGTTTGTCCTGTTCGCCGAGTTCCTCCATGCCGAGGATGGCGATGATGTCCTGCAACTCGTTGTAGCGCTGCAGCATCTGCTTCACACGCTGGGCGGTATTGTAGTGTTCGTCGCCGACCACGTCGGGAGTGAGGATGCGGCTCGTGGAGTCCAGAGGGTCGACGGCAGGGTAGATGCCGAGCTCCGATATCTTACGGCTCAGAACGGTCTGTGCATCCAGGTGAGCGAAGGTTGTTGCCGGTGCCGGGTCCGTCAGGTCGTCGGCAGGCACATACACAGCCTGCACGGAGGTGATACTACCTCGCTTGGTCGAGGTGATGCGCTCCTGCATGAGGCCCATCTCGGTTGCCAGTGTGGGCTGGTAGCCCACAGCACTCGGCATACGGCCCAGCAGTGCCGACACCTCCGAGCCTGCCTGCGTGAAGCGGAAGATATTGTCTATGAACAGCAGGATGTCGCGTCCGCCGGTCTTCTCGTCACCGTCGCGGTAGTACTCTGCCAGAGTCAGGCCGGCCAGTGCCACTCGTGCACGCGCGCCCGGCGTCTCGTTCATCTGGCCGAACACCATGGTGCACTTAGACTCCTTCAGTGCCTCGGGGTCTATCTTGCTGAGGTCCCAGCTGCCTTCCTCCATGCTCTTCTTGAACTCGTCGCCGTACTTGATGACGCCGGCTTCTATCATCTCGCGCAGCAGGTCGTTACCCTCGCGGGTACGCTCGCCGACGCCAGTGAAGACACTCATGCCGCTGTACTTCTTGGCGATATTGTTGATGAGCTCTTGGATAAGCACCGTCTTTCCCACGCCGGCGCCGCCGAAGAGGCCAATCTTACCGCCCTTCAGGAACGGCTGTATCAGGTCAATAACCTTGATGCCGGTGTAGAGTATTTCCTGACTGGTGCTCAGGTTCTCGAACTTCGGCGGGTCACGGTGTATGCTGTAGCGCTTCTCGCACACAGGAGCCGGCATACCGTCGATGGCGTCGCCTATGACGTTGAACAGTCGGCCGTTGATGTTCTCGCCAACGGGCATCGAGATGGGGCCGCCCAGCGACAGCACCTCCATGCCGCGCTCCAGACCGTCGGTCGAGTCCATAGCTATGCAGCGCATCGTGTTCTCGCCGATGTCCTGCTGGCATTCCAGTATTATGGTAGCACCGTCGGGGCGTTTCACGCTCAGAGCGGTGTAGATGTCGGGTAGAGCTTCGCCTTCGGCGAACGTCACGTCCACCACAGCGCCAATGATTTGCGATATTTTACCTTTCAGTTCCATATTTTATTATTGCTTGAATGCTTGATTGTTTTGCAATCGAAATTGCGATGCAAAGATACAACTTTTTTTTTATTTGAAAATAAAAAAAATAAAAAAAGTCTCCGGCAGGGTGACCTACCGGAGACTTTTGTAATCAGTTGTCAGTAACCTGTAACCTTTACTTGATTCTCATCTTGTAGAAGGAGCGGTAGACGAAGATAAGGGCGATGACCAGGAACACCACGCCGAACCAGGGGGCTATGCCGCGGAAGCCTTCGCTGATGGCAATCTCCATGGCGAGCACGCCGAAGAGGGTGGTGAACTTGATGATGGGGTTCAGGGCCACGCTGCTGGTGTCCTTGAAGGGGTCGCCCACGGTGTCGCCAACCACGCTGGCGTCGTGCAGCGGGGTGCCTTTGGCCTGCATGTCGACCTCAACAACCTTCTTGGCATTGTCCCATGCGCCACCGGCGTTGGCCATAAACACAGCCTGGAACAGGCCGAAGACAGCTATCGAGATAAGGTAAGCGATGAACAGGCACACGGCGTTCTGGCCGCCGATGCTCTCGGGGCTCGACAGGCAGGCGAAAGCCAGCGCGAAGCAGAAGATGGCGATGAAGATGTTAATCATGCCTTTCTGTGCATAGTTGGTGCAGATCTTCACCACTTCCTGGCTCTTCTCAATGTCAGCTTTCTTGGGGGCGTTCGGGTCGAGCTTGATGTTGTCCTTGATGTACTCCACAGCACGGTTGGCACCGGTGGTGACAGCCTGCATACTTGCGCCGGTGAACCAGTAGATGACGCAGCCGCCGAGGATGAATCCGAGGATGCTATAGGGGTTGAGCATGTTGAGGATAGAGGCGGGCTCGATGCCGAGGGTCTTCTGTATCATCAGGATGAGGCTGAAGATCATCGTGGTGGCACCCACAACGGCAGTGCCGATGAGCACGGGCTTGGCAGTGGCCTTGAAGGTGTTGCCGGCGCCGTCGTTGGCCTCCAGATAGTATTTGGCCTTCTCGAAGTCGGGCTTGAAGCCGAACTCGCTCTCGACCTCCTTGGTGGTCTTCTCGATGTCGTCCTCGATGAGGCTGAGCTCATAGACGCTCTGGGCGTTGTCGGTCACGGGACCGTAGCTGTCGACGGCGATGGTCACAGGACCCATGCCGAGCATGCCGAAGGCCACGAGGCCGAAGGCGAAGATGCTGTAGTAGTCGCCGAATACAGGCTGTATGTTGAAGAAGGTGGAGGCAAAGTAGGCAATGACCATCAGCACGAAGAACACCATGCCGGTCCAGAAGCCGCCCATGTTGCCGGCCACCAGACCGCTGAGGATGTTCAGCGAAGCGCCGCCCTGCTCAGAGGCTTTGACGACCTCTTTGACATGCTTCGAGGTGGGGGAGGTGAAGAGCTTGGTGAACTCGGGGATGAGTGCAGCGCCAAGGGTGCCGCAGCTGATGATGATGCTCAGTGCGAGCCAGAGGTTGGGCATACCCTCGACGTTGCCGAGGATGAAGTAGGAGGCGCAGAAGGTGCCGATGATGCTCATGATGGAGGTAATCCACACGAGGCTCGTCAGCGGCTGCTCGAAGTTGATGTCGTCGGCCTTGTTGTAGCGGGCCTTCGCAATGGCACCGTTAATATAATAAGAAAGGACAGAAGCAATGATACCGAGGATACGCATCACGAAGATCCAGACCAGCAGCTTCACCTGCATGCTGGGGTCGGGCACAGCAAGGAGGATGAACGACACAAGCGCGACGCCGGTCACACCGTAGGTCTCGAAACCGTCGGCCGTGGGTCCAATCGAGTCGCCGGCATTGTCGCCCGTGCAGTCGGCAATGACGCCCGGGTTGCGGGGGTCGTCCTCACCAATCTTGAAGACCACCTTCATCAGGTCGCTTCCGATATCGGCAATCTTCGTGAAGATACCGCCGGCGATACGCAGTGCCGAAGCACCCAGCGACTCGCCGATGGCGAAGCCGATGAAGCAGCTGCCAGCCAGATTCTCAGGCATGAACAGAAGGATGGTGAGCATAAGCACGAGCTCCACACAGATAAGCACGATACCGATGCTCATACCCGCGCGCAGCGGGATGTTGAGCAGGTCCAGCGGCTTGCGGCGCAAGCTAGCGAAAGCCATGCGGGCATTGGCGTAGGTGTTCATCCTCACACCGAACCATGCCACACCGTAGCTGCCCAGGATGCCGATGACAGTCCAGGCCAGGATCAGCACCACGGCGCCGCCGCTCATGTGGCTCAGCACACCGAAGTACAGTGCTATGGCAGCACCGATGAAGAGGAAGAGGAGCAGGAGGAACTTGCCCTGCTGCTTCAGGTAAGTTGAACAAGTCTTGAAGATGACGTTGCCAATCTCGAGCATAGACTTGTGGGCCTTCAGTTTACGCACCTTGCTGAACTGCCAGAAACCGAACAGCAGGCCGAGGACGACGACGGCAAAACCCCAGTAGAGGATACCTGCGTCTGAGGTCGTAGCGAAGCCCTGCGGCATTTCGAGGTCAGCTTCGCTGGCGAAAGCGAAAATTGGCGCCGCCAGCGCGATGAGTGTAGTTGCTAATTTCTTCATATATAGTTTTTTTTGTTAATTTTACATTTCCAAAACAAGATACAAATATAATTATTTTTGAAATACTCTAAAAAAATATTTCATTTTAACATATCCGCCGCCTCTCCGATGCCCCTCTATATCCTCTCCGACTGTTTAACTTTTGTTCACCGGTTGTTTTACGGTTTAAAAGCGTAGAACAACCGGTAAACAACCGTAGAACAATCGGAGAAGAGTCGGAGAGGGGATGTAGAGGGTTAGGGGGTAGTGTTAAGTAGAAAGAGAAAAGATTTTTAAATATTTTTCTATAATATAAAAAAAAGTTGTAATTTTGCAGCATGATTACTAACAAAGACATGGCTGCACAGACAGCCGAATTCTTACTGACAGTGAAAGCGGTAAAGCTCAACAATGAGCACCCGTTTACGTGGGCGTCGGGCCGCAAATCGCCCATTTATTGCGACAACAGGGTCACTCTTTCGTACCCGGAGATTCGCACCTTCATCCGCCAGCGCTTCTCGGAGATTGTCTCCGAGATGTGGGGCGACGTGAATGTCATCGCAGGTGTGGCGACGGGCGGCATAGCCCAGGGCGCACTGGTGGCCCAGGAGCTCGGCAAGCCCTTCGTGTATGTGCGCTCCGAGCAGAAGAGCCACGGCCTTACCAACCAGATTGAAGGCGAGATACACGCCGGTCAGTCGGTGGTGGTGATAGAGGACCTCGTGTCGACCGGCAAGAGCTCGCTGATAGCCGTCAAGGCGTTGCGTGAGAAAGGCTGCGTTGTCAAGGGTATGGCCGCCATCTTCACCTATGGCCTGCAGGTCGCTGCCGACAATTTCAAGGAGCAGGATGTCGAACTGGTGACGCTGACGGACTATGACACCCTCATCGGTGTGGCCAAGGACAAGGCGTTCATACAGCCCGATGCCCTGGAGAGCCTGTCGGCCTGGCGTGTCAATCCTGAGCAATGGAGCAAGGATCACGGTGAGTAAACGTCATATATTGCTGGCAGCCATGCTGTTTACGGCGCTTGCAGCGCGTGGACAGCAGCGCGACAGCGTGGTGCGCGTGGAGCTGTCCGAGGGCCAGGCTGTGGAGATGGTCTGGGTCGAGGGCGGCACCTTCACCATGGGTAGCGACGACGGCGCCGGCGTGGAGAAACAGTACGACTACACACGTCCGGCGCACAAGGTCACCGTGGGTGGCTTCTACATGGGGCGCTTCGAGGTGACGCAGGCAGTGTGGCGCGCCGTGATGGGCGAAGAACCCTCGTGGTTCAAAGGCGACATGCTGCCTGTGGAACAAGTGACGTGGACCGAAGCACAGCGCTTCGTGACAATGCTGAGCCAGATGACGGGTCAGCGCTTCCGCCTGCCTACCGAGGCCGAGTGGGAATATGCCGCCAGAGGTGGTAAGGAGCTCCCATTCGCAGGCTGCGAACGCAAGCAGCTGACGGACTATGCGTGGTTCTGCGTCAACAGCGAGGGCCACACGCACCCAGTGGGACAGCTGCTGCCCAACGCGCTGGGGCTCTACGACATGAGCGGCAACGTGGCCGAATGGTGCTCCGACTGGATGGAGCCCTACACTGACGCCGAGCAGAAGGACCCGCGCGGCCCCAAGGAGGGCGACAGCCGCATACTGCGCGGCGGTCACTACAACAGCACGTCGCCAGGCTGCGCGGTGTTCGACCGCGGCTGGTACGTGCCCAGCGGCAAGACCGAATACTACGGGCTGCGCGTGGTGATGGAGGCCGAGCAGGAGATGAACGATGAGTGATGAACGATGAGAGTTGCTTCTTAGAATGAAGATAAAAGACAAGGAGTTTGTGCCGTATATAGGTGAGGCTGAGCTTGCTTCAATAGTGGGCAGACTTGCAGCCGAGGTGAGTCGCGACTATGAGGGACGCGACCTTGTGGCCTGTCCGGTGCTGACGGGTGCCTACATGTTCGCCGCCGACCTGGTGCGCCGCCTGACTGTGCCCTGCGAGGTAAGCTTCATCAAATACACTTCGTACAGCGGCATGAGCAGTACCGGCGAGGTGAAATGCGCGCTGCCGTTCCCGCCGAGCATCGAAGGCCGCGATGTGCTGATAGTGGAGGACGTGATAGACAGCGGACTCTCGATGCGCCACGTTATTGATGCGGCGCTGGCGCTGAAGCCCCGCAGTGTGCGCATCTGCACGCTCTTTTACAAGCCGGAGGCCTTCAAGGGCGACTACAAGGTCGACTACGTGGGGCGCGAGATAGGCAACGAGTTTATCGCCGGCTACGGCATGGACTACGACGAGCAGGGGAGGACCCTGCCGGAGATATTGGTGGTGAAAGAATAAAGGTTACGGGTTACAGTTTACAGGTTACAGTTAACTAAATGAATAAAGTAAAGATATTTATGGTGGCGGCGCTGGCGGTGTTGATGCTGGCGGGTTGTAAGAAGGATAAGCCGACGCTGAACCTCAGCGACAGCGACGTGACGGGCACGTGGAGAAAAGACGGCACAAGCGAATACTGGTGCTACCGAAGCGACCATACCGGCTGTAAGTACAACACTGCAGAAGGATTCTCTGAGGACTTCCCCAGCTACGACTACGAGTGGAGCGTCAGCGGTGACCAGCTGCGCCATGTGACCTACGAGCAGGGTGTGCCGATAACGAGGATATATACAGTGACTGAGATAAGCTCCACAAGCATGGTGCGTGAGGAAGAGGTGGATACATACACACTTACGAAGATATGAAAAAGGGTTGGAAGATAGCACTGATAAGCTTGGGCTCGCTGCTGGGACTGGTGATAGTCGTGGTGGCGTTGGCTTTGTGGATGGTGTTCACGCCTGCCCAGCTGACAAAGATAGTGAACAAGATTGCGGCCAACTATGTGCTGGCAGAGACGCACTTTGACCGTGTCGACCTAACGCTCTTCAAAACGTTCCCCGACGCGGGCTTGAAGATAGACAACGTATACCTTGTCAACCCCGTGGAGGGGGCGCCGAGCGACACTGTGGCGCGCATAGGCAGTTTGACTCTGGGCGTTGACGTAAAAGCATTCCTCAAGGAGAAGAAAGTCATAGTGCACCAGGTGATGCTTGACGATGTGGACGCCGACCTGTATATCGACAAAGAGGGACGCAGCAACTTCGATGTGTTCCCCAAGAGCACCGACACCACCGCGAGCACCTTCAGCCTCGACAGCCTGCCGCTTATTGATCTGCGCAAGATTGCGGTCAGCGACCTCGGTGCGCGGCTGCTCGACGAGAAAGACGGTCTTGATACCGGTGTTGAAGGACTTGACCTTGACGTTGTGGGGTCTATAAAAGAAGGCCTTGTGGATGCCGACTTGACAATAGGCGCCCAAGCGGTGGCGCTGAATAGGTTTACCTCGCTTGACTCGGCAAGCACGACGCTCGAGGTGGCCTTGCAGAACCTGACGCTGGCGCTGAAAGGCGAGGGCAACCTCGACAATGTGGAGGGAAAGCTGAAACTTGGCGTCGAGAGTGGTGAGCTGGTGTTGGGTGACAACGAAATGATAAACGAGAAGCTGCAGAACTCCAAGGAGTACCTGCTACGCTTGCAAGTGCCGTTCAAGGCCGACCTGCAGAAGATGTTCATAGAACTTGCTGAGAGCGAGCTGCAGCTCGACGACTATGCCCTCGGACTCGAGGGACAGGTGCAGCTGAAGACCGCCGATAAGCCGATGGCTGTGGATATGGCCGTCAAGACTGACGGCGCGTGGCAGGTGGCTCCGCTGCTGGAGTTGCTGCCGGCACAGTATGTTGCGTTCAAGAAAGATATGAAAGAGCTGGACGGCAAGGTGCAGCTCGCCGCTACCGCCAAAGGCACAGTGACCGACAGCACTATGCCACTGATAGATGCAAAGGTGAAGCTCGCCGACGGGCGCTTCTACATGCCCAAGAGCCTGCCGTACAGAATCAACAGGATAAACGGCGATGTTGCGGCACACCTCAACCTCGGCAAGGGTGGCGTGAGCAGCGCAAAGATAAACAGCCTCAAGGCCCACACCAGCAACACCGACGTAAGCGTGAAGGGCAGGGTGGACGACCTGATGGGCGACATGCGTGTGGACGCCGACATCAATGCTGTGCTGCCGCTCGAGGATGTCATGCCCTTGGTGCCCGACAGCCTCAAGCTCACCGCCGTTGGCGATGCCGACCTTGACGTCAAGGCCAACTTCCGCATGAGCGACCTGAACGCTATGGCATTGGAGAAGATAAAAGCCGACGCAGACATTAAAATAAAGAGTCTCGATGTGGTGTTCGACACCATACATGCCAAAACTCCAGATTTGAGGTTGAAGATGAGGATGCCCACTACGGTGCAGTCCGGCAAGCTGGCCGATGCCACCATAGTGAGCGGAGATTTGAATGTGGAGATGGGCAAGAAAATGAAAGCTGTGCTCGAACGGGCCAACATCGCGGCAGTGATAAACAACCCGATGAAAGAGCAGATTGCCGCCTCGTTTGACGTCAAGTTAAGTGAAGGCGAAGCCAATATCGACTCCATGATGTTGTCGCTCGAGGCGCTGGCGCTGAGGGGTTCCGTGCGGCTCGACTCGACGCAGAAGAACATCATACGGCAGTTCAACCCCAATGTGAACCTTGACCTGCACGGTGCCGTGCTATACATGCCAGAACTGCCCGATGCTGTGCGTCTGTCGCAGTTGGGCGTTGCCTACGGTCCGAAAGGCGCCGACTTGCGCAAGGCGGAGGTGAAGTTGGGACATAGTGACTTCCAGCTCTACGGCACGGTGGATAACCTCGAGCAGTGGCTGGACCACAAAGCTATGCTCAAGGGCGACCTGAACTTCACTTCGGGCTATGCCGATGTCGACCAATTGTTGAACCTTATCAGCGGCATTGGCAGCGACAAGGACACGATAGAGAAGATGCGCGAAGAGGACAATGTGCCCAAGGACGCCAACCCCTTCATTGTGCCACTGGATGTTGATGTGACGCTACACACGCACATAAAACGCTGCATTGCTTTCGACAACGACCTCAACGACGTGGCCGGTGCAGTGACAGTGAAGGACGGTGTGGCGGTGCTCGACCAGATAGGTTTCGTGTGCAAGGCAGCGACGATGCAGCTCACCGCCATGTATAAATCGCCGCGTCCGAGTCACCTGAATGTGGCGCTCGACTTCCACCTGCTGGACATACAGATTGACGAACTGATAGACATGATACCAACCATCGACACCTTGGTGCCGATGCTGAAAGACTTCAACGGCAACGCCGACTTCCACCTGGTGGCCAGCACCTACCTCAACGCTCGCTACGAGCCGCTGATGAGCTCGCTGCGCGGTGCCGCCGCCATCACCGGCAAAGAACTCACGGTTATGGACAACAAGTCGGTGGGTCAGATAGCCAAACTGATGGGCTTCAAGAGCTGGAAAGAGAAAGACAACAAGCTGGTTATCGACAGTCTCGATGTCGAACTCACCGCCCTGAACAGCATCATTGAAGTGTATCCATTCCTGCTCAATGTGGGCAAGTACCAGATATGCGCTTCGGGTATGCATTCGCTTGACAACAAGTGTGGCTACCATGTGGAGCTATTGAAGAACCCATTGATGGCAAAGATTGGTGTGGATATAAAAGGAGACCTCTCCAACCCCAAGATTTCGCTCGGCTCGGTGCGCTATGCCGACTACTACCGTCCGGAGAAACAAGGTGTGGTGGAGAAACAGACACTGGAGCTGAAGCGTCAGTTGAAAGAAGCGCTGGAGGCGAAGGTGAGGTAAAGGTTACGGGTTACAGGTTACGGGTTACAGGTAAAAGAGATGAAAGTTTTTCATAGATACAACAGCACTATACATGGGAACTACCGCAAGGCCTATCTGCGTTGCGGCCTGATCACCGGTGTGCTGCTTGCCGCTTATGTGCTGGTGAGGCTCTTGATGGGGGCGCCGCTTGAGAGTCCGACGTCGTATATCAGCGACGCCGTGATACTGGTGGCGGTGTTTCTCTTCTTGGCATTCTACCGCAACTCGCTGCCCGAGAAGAAAATTACCCTCAAGGAGGCTATGCTCTTCGGCATAGGTCTCTCGGTGGTGGCATCGTTCATCTACGGCGTCGCGCTGTGGGCCATAGGCCTTGCCCATCCGCAGCAGGCGGTGCTCTTCACCAATAACGTGACGGCGCAGGAGATTACCATGCAAGACCCACAGCTCCATTACTGGGCGGCCTGGTGGGGCATATACTCGTTCATCCTTATGGCGCTGCTCGGGAGCTTCGGGGCTTTCGTGGCGGCCATCTTCTTCAGAAACGAGAAGGCCGATATTAAGACAAGAAACAAATAAAGCATAATGAATATGGATATAACAATAGTAGTACCATCCTACAACGAAGCAGAGTCGCTGCCGCATCTGGCAGAATGGATTGACCGCGTGATGAAAGAGCGCGTCGCCGACTTCGGAGGCACCGTGTCCCCGGAACGGGGTATCAGCTATGAGGTCATCATCGTCGACGACGGCTCGAACGACGGCACTTGGCAGGCAGCAGAGAAGCTGCACGCCGAGAACCCCGCCTATCGTGGCATCAAGTTCCGTCGCAACTACGGCAAGAGCGCCGCCCTAAACACCGGTTTTGCTGCCGCTCAAGGCGATGTGGTCATCACCATGGATGCCGACCTGCAAGACAGCCCCGACGAGGTTCCTGAGCTCTACCGCATGATAAAAGAAGATGGCTACGACCTCGTAAGCGGATGGAAGAAGAAGCGCTATGACAGCAAGATAGCAAAGAACATACCCTCCAAACTCTTCAACTGGACGACCCGCAAGATGAGCGGCATCTACCTGCACGACTTCAACTGCGGCCTCAAGGCCTACCGCCACGATGTGGTGAAGAGCATCGAAGTATACGGCGAGATGCACCGATACATACCGGTGATAGCCAAGTGGGCTGGCTTCGGCAAGATAGGGGAGAAGGTGGTGCAGCACCGCAAGCGCGAGTTCGGCGTCACCAAGTTCGGCATGAACCGTTTCATAAATGGCTACCTTGACCTTATGAGCATCATGTTCATGAGCAAGTTCGGCAAGCAGCCCATGCACTTCTTTGGTGCCGTGGGCAGTATGTCGAGCCTCTTCGGCCTCATATCGCTCGTTGTGGTCATCATCATGCGTCTAAGCGGCCGCATAGCCCTTACCAACAGCGTCTGGTTCTACCTCTCCATGCTGTTCCTCGTGCTGGGCGTGATGCTCTTCCTTGCCGGCTTCATCGGTGAGCTCGTATGCCGCAACTCCTCTACGCGTAACCAATACTTAATAGAGAAAGAATTATGAGCCTGCAATGTGGTATAGTGGGACTTCCCAACGTGGGCAAGTCGACCCTCTTCAACTGCCTGAGCAACGCCAAAGCGCAGGCGGCCAACTTCCCCTTCTGCACCATCGAGCCCAACGTGGGCGTCATCACAGTGCCCGACGAACGACTGGCCAAACTGGTCGAGATAGAGCGTCCGGCAAGTGTGGTTCCCGCCACAGTGGAGATAGTTGACATTGCCGGCCTCGTCAAAGGCGCCTCGAAAGGTGAGGGCCTCGGCAACAAGTTTTTGGCAGACATACGCAACTGCGACGCCATCATCCATGTGCTGCGCTGCTTCGACGACGACAACATCACCCATGTTGACGGCACCGTCGACCCAGTACGTGACAAGTACACCATCGACACAGAGCTGCAGTTCAAGGACCTCGAGACCATAGAGAACCGCTACGACAAGGAAGTCAAGAAAGGCAAGGCCGGTGGCGACGCACGTGCCAAGAAGCTGGTGGAGGTCATGGACCTCTACCGCGACGCCCTGCTGGCGGGCAAGAGTGCGCGCACCGTACAGCTCGACGACAACCAAGCCGAAGTGGCCAAGGACCTGATGCTCCTCACCACCAAGCCGGTCATCTATGTCTGCAATGTCGACGAGAGCGCCGTGGTCAACGGCAACAAATACTCCGAGGCCGTCCGCGAGGCTGTCAAGGACGAGAATGCCGAGGTGCTGCTCATAGGCGCCGGCATCGAGGCCGACATCGCCGAGCTCGAGACCTACGAGGAGAAGCAGATGTTCCTCGAAGACCTCGGCCTCAAGGAGAGCGGCGTCAACCGCCTCATAAAGGCCGCCTACCGCCTGCTCGGTCTCCAGACCTTCCTCACCGCAGGTCCCAAGGAGTGCCGTGCATGGACCTTCAAGAAAGGAATGAAAGCCCCTCAGACAGCGGGTATTATCCACTCTGACTTCGAGCGTGGCTTTATACGTGCCGAAGTCATCAAATACGACGACTACGTCACCCTTGGCTCCGAGGCAAAGTGCCGCGAGGCCGGCAAGATAGCCGTCGAGGGCAAAGACTATGTCGTGCAGGACGGCGACATCATGCACTTCCGCTTCAACGTATAATACTAAAACCCATCAAAACCATTAAGCACATATTGCCCATCATAGCCTTAGCGCTGCTGGCCTCCTGCTCCACGCAGAAGGCCAAATGGGCCAATGTGCAGTACCACAACGTCACCTGCCACTACAACGTGTGGTGGAACGGCAACGAGAGCCTCAAGGAGGGCCGCGAAAAGCTCTTCAAGACGGCAGTCGACGACTACACGATGCTGCTGCAGCCCGAGAACCTCGGCACCGAAGACAACGCCCGCAGCATCAACCCCGAGATGGACCGCGCCATAGAGAAGGGTGTCAAAGGCATCAAGAAGCACAGCATCTTCGTCAAGGGCGAAGAGCATGTGCCCTACATCAAAGAGTGCTATCTGCTTACCGCCTACGCCACCTTCTACAAGCAGGACTATGTCTCCACCGCCAACACTTGCAACATCCTCATCTCCCAATTCCCCGGCACCCGAGCCGGTGACGAGGGCGCTGTGCTCCTGGCGCGCTGCTACACCAGGGATAAGCGCTATGCCGAAGCCGAAACGGCTCTCGACCAGCTGGTGATGAACCTTGGCAAGGGCAACTTCTCACGCTCGCAGCGCGACAAGCTCTACACCGCCATGGTGGAGGCCACCGTGCCGCAGGAGAAATACAAGAAGGCGGTCGAATACATACGTCTCGCCATCGAGAGCTCATCCAGCAGCCGCGCCAAAGCGCGCCTTACGTTCCTCATGGCGCAGATTTACCAGATGCTCGACAAGCGCCCCGTGGCCGCCAAGTACTACCACAAGGTGCTCGCCTACAGCCCTGAGTATGTCATGGAGTTCAACGCCCGCCTTGGTGAAGCCTCCTGTGCCGACCTTGAGCACAGTGACATCGCCAAGCTCGAGAAGCAGCTCGACGCCATGCTGCGCGACAAAAAGAACGAGGAATACCGCGACCAGATATACTATGCCAAAGGCGAGATGTTCCTCGGTGTCAAGGATGCCCAGCGCGCCTGCGACAACTACCGCCTCTCGGTGGCTGTCTCCAAGAACAACCCCTCGTGCAAGGCCCGCTCGGCCATACGCCTCGGCGAGGTGCTCTATGAGCAGTACGAGAACTACGATATGGCGCAGCTGTACTACGACACCGCCATGCAGATCATCAAGCCCGACTACCCGCGCTACACAGCCATCAAGAACCGCCATTCCATCCTCACCGAGCTCGTCTCGTTCACCCGCGTCTACGAGCGCAACGACAGCCTGTTGACTGTCGCTGCAATGCCCGAGGCCGAGCGTATGGCTCTGATACAAGCGACCATAGACACCCTCAAGAAGCATGAGGAAGAGGCCAAGGAGCGTGAGCTGCTGGCCGAGATGATGGCCGAAGCCAAAGCGCAGCAGAACACCCTCAACGGCGACTGGTACTTCTACAACCAAAACACCGTGCAGAAAGGCAAGGAGACCTTCCGGCAGCGCTGGGGTGTGCGTGGCCTCGAAGACCTCTGGTTCCTCTCCAACAAGACGCTCCTCACCATGCAGGTGCCCGAGGATGAAATGGAAGAGGACGACAGCGACACCACCGGTGTGGCCGACAGTACGGCCGCTGTAGCCAAGACCACCGGCAAATACGGCAACCCCGAAGACCCCCACGACATAGCCTACTACCTCAAGGACCTGCCCACCGGCCAGCAGCAGTTCGACTCCATTGACTCGCTCACCTCGTCATCCCTGCTTGGCGCCGCCTACATATATTATGACGGCATCCACAACACGCCGCGCGCCCTCGAGTGCTACCTGCGCCTTGCCAAAGACTACACCTCATACGACGATATCGTACAGGCCTTCTTCATGCTCTACCGCATCTACGACCGGCAGGGCAACACGCCGCAGGCCAACTACTACCGCGACATGGTGCTGCGCGGCTTCCCCGACTCGGACTTTGCCAACCTTATACGAGACAACGAATACTACCGCGAGCTTATAGCACGCGACCAGCGCATCGAGGACGACTACGCGCGCCTCTACGACCTCTACCAGTCGCGCCGCTACTCGTCAGTCATCACCCTCGCCGACCAGGCCGAGGAGCTGTACCCCGCCAACCCCATGCTACCGCGCTTCCGTTTCTGGCGCGCCCTCGCCGTCGCAGGCAGGGGTGATACCAAAGAGGCTGTCAGCCAGCTGCAGGCTATCGTCAACGTTTCTGCCGAGGGCGACAGCATCGGTCCCATAGCGCAGGCACAGATAGAGATTCTCCTCAATGACAGCACCTGTCTGGCCGACGCCGATAACGAAGAGATAACACCCGCCGACGAGCGACGCGCCAAGCAGGCTGTCGCCAAGGCTGCCCAGCAGTCGGGCCGCTCGGACGCGACCGAGGAGGAGCTCCCCGAGGAGGCCCGCATCTACCGCTACCGCGAGCGCCAGCAGTACTACGCCATCATCATCGTCGACGACCGCCGCGTCAAGGCCACCGAGCTGCAGTACCGTCTGTCCGACTTCAACAGCCAGTACTACAGCAACTCCGGCTACAAGGTCAACGCGCTGCTCTTCACCGACACCACGCAGCTCATCACCATCCACCGCTTCGTCGACGACCAGGAGGCCATGGCCTACTACCGCCATCTCCGCAGCGACGAGAGTCCCCTCCGCCAGCTCGCCGACAGCGACCACACCGAATTCATCATCTCAACCCAGAACTACGCCACCTTCTACAACCGCAAGAATATAGACGCCTACATGGCCTTCTTCCGCAAGTATTACCTTAATAAGAAACAATAAATATTAACTTATCAATAAATAAAAATATGGCAAAGACAATGGAAATGGAAAGTTCAGCCATCAACATCATCACCGATGGCACCCTCGTCAAAGGCGACATCACCGCAACCGGCGACTTCCGCCTCGACGGCACCCTCGAAGGTAACATTCAGCTCAACGGCAAGCTCGTCGTCGGCGACTCGGGTGTCGTCAACGGCAACGTCCTCTGCCAGAACGCCAACATCATTGGCACCGTCAACGGCAACCTCTCCGTCAAAGAGCTCCTGTCGCTCCATGCCTCGGCACGTGTACGTGGCGACATCCTCATCAACAAGCTCTCCATCGAGCCGGGCGCCGTCTTCTCGGGCAAATGCCGCATGATTGACGAAGTGAAGGCCCAGCACGAGCAGGCTCCCGAAGAAGCACCTGCAGAAGCTTGATGGAACGCCTCAAGGAACTCTTCCGGCAGTGGGCTGGTGTCCCCTGTACGGAATGTCTGGCCATTGGCGCCAGTAACGGCTCGTCGCGCCGCTACTACCGCCTGACTGGCGCCGCGCACCAATGTGTCGGTGCCGTGGCCGACAATATCCCCGAGAACCGCGCCTTCTTCGCCTATTCGCGCCACTTCGGGGCCAAAGGGATGCCGGTACCGGAGCTCTACCTCGTCGACAGCGACGAGCGCCACTACCTGCAGCAGGACCTGGGCGACCAGACGCTCTACGGCCTCCTCTACGAGAAGAAGCAGAAGGGTGGGGGATTCGACGCCGAGATGCTGGCCCTCTACCGGCAGGCCCTCGCCGACCTCGCCGCCATCCAGCAGGCCGGCGCCGACATTGACTTCAGCGTCGCCTATCCGCGTGCCGCCTTCGACCGCCGCTCCATACTCTGGGACCTCAACTACTTCAAGTACCACTTCCTCAAGCTCCTCGACATCCCCTTCGACGAAGAGCCCCTCGAGAACGACTTCAACGCCCTCGCCGACTACCTCCTCTCCGCCGACACCGGCTACTTCCTCTACCGCGACTTCAACCCGCGCAACATAATGTTAGTTGGGAGTGGGCAGTGTGTAGTGGATAGCACTTGCGCCCATCAACTACCAACTACCCACTATCCACTACTCACTCTCTACTACATCGACTATCAGGGCGGTAGAAAGGGTGCCGCGCAGTACGACGTAGCCTCGCTGCTCTACAGCGCCAAGAGCGACCTGCCCGACCCCATACGCCGCGAGCTCCTGGGCCACTACCTCGACGTGCGCGGTCTCAAGGGCGATGCGCGGCGCGAGTGGACCGACCAGTACTACGCCTACGTCCTCGTGCGCATACTGCAGACCCTCGGCGCCTACGGTTACCGTGGCCTCTTCCAGCGCAAGCCCTACTTCCTCCAGAGCATCCCTCTGGCCATCAACAACCTCCGCACCTTGCTGCAGGACCATCCGCTGCCGATAACCCTCCCCGAAATAGCCCGTATCGGAAAGAGGTTACAGGAAATGTCTGCTGACAAGGGGACCATCTTCAATGAGCCGTCACAAGAAACGACACTGCAAGTCTCGGTGAGCAGCTTCAGCTACAAGCAAGGGCTCCCCGAAGACCGTTCCGGCAACGGCGGCGGCCATATCTTCGACTGTCGCGCGCTGCCCAACCCCGGGCGCTACCCCGAGTACAAGACATATACCGGCAAAGACCGGCCCGTGATAGAGTTCCTTCAGCGCGAAGAGGCTGTGGCCACATTCCTCGACCACGCAGAAGCCATAGTCAGCCAGAGCGTCGACAAGTACCTCGAGCGCCACTTCACGCACCTGAGTGTAGCCTTCGGCTGCACCGGCGGCCAGCACCGCTCCGTCTACTGCGCCGAGCAGCTCGCCGCCCGCCTTCGGAACCGCTACCCAACAGTCAACGTCGTCGTCACCCACCGCGAACAGGACTGACATTCTCCTACCCATCTCTCGTCCTTCTCATACCCATCTCTTACCCCCATAGGTAGCACATTTCGAGATCAAGAGACGATTTTCTGCGACGATGATATGTGCGCCAAGTAGGGAGGAAAGTGTCGGAACGAGGTGTTTCTTGCCATTTTTTTGGCCTTAAAGAGCCGTTTTTTGATGCAAATTGTCACACTTTGATGGTCGACAAAGCTGGTGAGCTGCGTTATGCGGCTTTATAATTTGTTGTTTATTTGCCCTTTAGGTGAAATTGCGAGATTGAATTCCGACAGAAGACAGTTACGACAGTTGTTTTTTAGATGGTATCCATTTCTTCTTTTCCCTCCTTTATTATTTATATATATTTAATTATTAGTTAATTATAAATATTATAAAGAAGGTTTTTTGAAATTAGGAGGTACCTTTTTTTTATTGTCGGAACTGTCTTCTGTCGTGAATTTGTTTTCCATTCCCTACAAGGCATTGGTTTTTAATATTATAAGTTGACCGAGCGTTACAGTTACAGTTGTTACAGTTGTTTTTAAGGTGTATCTAACTTTCATAATCATCATCCTTTATTATATTATATATTTAATTATTAATTATTTATAAGTTATAAGGAATTAACGAGGAAATTGGTATCCTATTTTTTAACTGTAACAACTGTAACTGTAACGGAACAAAAACCAAATATTCTCTCTATCAAGGCCTTTCCCGTCGAGTGTTGCAGTTGTTGCAGTTCTTAATAGAGCGACAGGACCGCCCATCCGTAATGGCAACGGTGTAACAAGGCCATCCATTCGCTATTTCGACCATCCTTCAACCATTGTTCGACCATCCTTTAACCATTATATATGGTAAAACTATGGTTAAGTTATTTTAGAAATATGTTTGAAATACCCGATGAATGACGAGCCAACGACGACCACAGCATAAAGACACTCTTCTACGAGAGGAACGGCAAATAACAAATACCCATGTTTTTCACGAATTATTTTGCCGAACGGAAAATATTTCGTATCTTTGCAGTCAATTAAATAAAGTCCGATGACACAAAATAACGCAATACAACTCTTTGAAGGAAAACAGGTTCGAATCGCATGGAATGAAGAGGAGGAGAAATACTATTTCTCCATTGTGGATGTGGTTCAAATTTTGACCGAACAACCTACAACGCGTAAGGCAAGCACCTATTGGTCAGTACTTAAGAAGCGGTTGAAAGAGGAAGGTGCTGATGAACTGCTTACAAATTGTAAGCAGTTGAAATTACCCGCCGCAGACGGCAAGAAACGCGATACCGATGTGGCTGATTTACAGCAGATGCTGCGCATTGTCCAGTCCATTCCTTCCAAGAAGGCCGAACCCATAAAGCAGTGGCTCTCTGAAGTGGGTGCGCAGCGCATTGACCAGATGATAGACCCCGAACTGACCTTTCAGATGGCTGTCGAGGACTATCGACGTCAGGGGTATAGTGAGCGCTGGATAGAGAATCGGCTCAAGTCCATACGCACGCGCAAGGAACTTACAGACGAATGGGAGCGTTCGGGTGTGAAAGAGCAGAAAGATTTTGCCATCCTTACCAATATTCTCACCAAGGCGTGGAGTGGTATGACCACCGGCGAATACAAGCGCTACAAGGGGCTCACCAAAGAGAACTTGCGCGACAATATGACCAACTTGGAGTTGGCTCTGAACACTTTGGCAGAAGCTGCTACTACTGAAATTTCGCGCAATCGCAATCCGCAGACGATACAGGAAAACAAACGGGTGGCACAAAGTGGAGGAAAGGCTGCCAAAGCGGCACGCGACGAGGTGGAGAAGCAGATTGGCCACAGCGTCATATCTCACAAACGAGCTTCCGATTACCTGCTGCCAACAGAAGAAGCAGAAATTAAAGAAATAGAGGATATCAAAGAAAAATAGTATCTTTGCAACGTGTTTTAAAGTGAACGAGACAATGTTATTGCATATAGTAAAAAGATCGTTATTAATTCTAGTGATTGTACTCTGCGTGGTGCAGGTTGGTCAGGCGCAGACCATTGTTTCTACACAACCATCCAATAGAACTGCGATAATTGAGCAATTTAATGGAGGACCATATTGTCCAGATGCGCATAGGATAAGCGATTCCATTTGCAATGCAAATCCTAATGGCGTATTGGATGTACGTTACTATGAGTTTACTTTTACGTATAATACAGAGTGGGGCGACTCTTTAGTAGATTTAATTTATAATTCAAACAATCAATATTATCCCGGTGGTTCAATAAATAGACATCGCTTTAATTCATTATCAGATGAAACAGGCTGTTTGGCATTGGATCGAAATAAATGGGCGGCTGGAGTTGACTCAATATTATCAATGACATCGCCTGTAAATATTGCCGCAACAGCAAACATTGACGAAACAACAAGATTATTGACTGTTGATGTTGAATTATATTACACAGACTCCTCTGCTTCATCCACAAATATGCTTAATGTTATCCTGTTGCAAAACAACCTTAAAAGTTGGTGGAATGGCGCTTCTACATGGTATCCGCAAATGGTTGACTCGAATGATCTTTATCGTCACATGCATGTTGTACGTCATATGATTACAGGTCAATGGGGTGATATCATCGACACCACAACAGCTGGCTCCTTTATACATAGGACTTATAGTTATGTAATCCCTGATTCAATAAGGAACGTGGCAATTAATGACTTTTGCGATTTAGAAATTGTAGCGTTTGTCTCAGAAAGCAATCAAGAAATACTTTCTGCATGTAGAGCTTCTTATGCTGGTAATTCTTCTTTTCAATACTCCTTTCAATGCGATACATCCATGGGAACAATCACCCATTATGATTGTTATAGTTCGGGTACCACAATAATGGCTATTCCGAAGCCGGGCTTTCGGTTTGTGCAATGGAGCAATGGTAGTACAGCAAATCCAGAAAGTTTGAATATTACAAGCGATACTACTATAGTTGCTATTTTTGCACCATTATTACCATCTCAAGAATTATGTATGGTAACAGTTCAGGATGGACATAATATGATTATTTGGAATAAGGAAGTAGAAGTGCAATCCTATCGGTTATATCGTGAAAGTAGTGTGGCTGACGAATATGTGATTATTGCCGAGATTCCATTTGATTCATTGTCCGTTTATATGGATTCCGAATCACGTCCTTTAACACGTAGTTATCGATATATGATAGGAGAGGTGGATGAATATGGCTATGAAACGATGTCGAGCACTATTCACAAGACAATGCACCTTACTATCAACCAAGGAATGGGAAACCAATGGAATCTGGTGTGGACGGAATATGAAGGAGCTGGCTACACAACATACGTGATTTATCGCGGAACTAATGCCAGCGACATGCAGCAGATAGATGCAATCCCATCAGGTGGTAATACCACATATACCGACCCTGATGCCCCGGCTGGCAATATTTATTATCAAGTAGGCGTTTTGATGACAACACCTTGCAATCCCAGCAAAACCGAAACAATCTGCCGTTCTAATATTGCAACAAATGGAGCCGTTGGAATAATTGGAACTAATGAAGATGAGATTTATGTTTACACTATTGGTGACCGTGTCTTTGTTGACGGTAATAATAGGAAAAATGTATGTGTATATGATATGGTTGGTCGTCTGGTTGCAAGTACAAATGGTGATATTGTTACGGTTCCTAATCCAGGAGTGTATTTGGTGAAAATGGGCAACGCTACACAGAAAATAGTTGTGTTATAGTTGATAATCTCAAATCTCCGTAAGGCTAATATTGTATGGGCGCAGATGAGGATTTGATGATGTTTGAAGTGTGCGGTACACGCTACAAGTTGTCAGAATACAATGTGGCTGTTGAAGCACATAAGGATGAGTTTCGTGACAGTTTGTCTTTGCTAAATGAGTTTCCGTATACTGTCAAAAGTTTTCAAGGTGATGCGATAGAACAAATAAAAAACGCAGCCATTTCCATCGTTTATAAACAGGAGAAGATAAGTTTATATAGTTTTATTAAAGGCCTTCGGGCATTTGAAGAACAATTACCACTATCTGATGAAACAAACGGATTGGAAGTAGAGAATAATTTAGAACTCGCGGTTCGACACATTGCAGACAAGAATGACTATCATTCAGTAGTGATAGAAACATTTAGGATATTACAAGATTTCCATTTTTTGAATGCTACAGCTCGATGGGCATTGATAGAGGCCCATCGTATTTTGCACTTCCATAGTGTCCTTATCTGGTGTAATGGATGGGAACAATTGTGGACACGGGCCACATGGCTGAACAATGCTATTATAATGTATGACTCCTGCTTTGATAAGTTAATTCAAGCGGTATGGATAGGTACGGAGAGTTATCGTGAGAATAAAATAGGGAGAGAATCTTTGATTACGCCCGAGGGATTGGAAGTAGTATACAAGAAATGCTGGCATAGGAGTGACAAAAGGTTTTCAAGAATACCATCCCCATATCTTCATCTTTTTGAGGAATTTCAAAAGACGGATTATGAAATAGCTGTATCAAATTATGCACAAAGAATAAAGCATAGGGGAGGTATGAGATATGCAGGAATGTTCCCCTTTGGACAAACGTGGAATTATGCGAACAAGAACGAGTACGATTCCTTCAATACGAGAAATGAGATAGATATAGATGAGGTTGTTGATACAGTGAAAGATTATCATATAGGGATATGTAAACTTGCATCACGGATTGTGGTTTTTCTGATGGAAGAGTTTAAAAAGCATGGTTATTTAACAGGAGAGGATATCCATCTCTAAAAATCGCCGTCGCATTACATGAGTGAGAACTACTGGTTGATTCTGTTCCTCTTCGAGAAAGCTGACTCAATTTGAAGTACTTTTTTTGCGAAGCGGGGCGGCCTCGACTAGGCTACCCCAAGTTTTGTGTCGGATGCCGCGCGCAGCCAGCGATACCTTAGAAAAATTCGGGTTATTTCGGTTAGAAATTTCTGATTGTTCTTTTAGTTTTGATTGAGATAAAGACCAATCCATCGTGCGTCTTAAAAAATCTACTGGATTTATAGATCTCGCGCAGCGGGAGAAAAAGAAATTTACGATAATTCGGTGACCATTTACGGTATTTTTCTTCATCGAATACTTTATATGTAAAAAAATGTGTATATTTGCAATTTAAAACCAAGCCTTGGGTATGGGCAAGGTTTTGATTGTTTGGTAATTGTAAAGAATTATAAATATAAATATATTAAAAAAATGACACCTTCACACATTGAACACATCGGCATCGCCGTCACTAACCTCGACGAAGCCATCCGCTATTGGGAGGACATGATGGGCCTCAAGTGCTACGCCATCGAGGAAGTCAAGGACCAGAAAGTAAAGACGGCCTTCTTCCGCTGCGGCGACGTTAAGATAGAGCTCCTCGAGCCCACGTGCCCCGAAAGCACCATAGCCGCATTCATCGAGAAGAACGGCGGCAAGGGCGGCATGCACCACATCGCCTTCGCCATGGAGAACACCGACCAGGCCCTCAACGACGCCAAAGACAAAGGTGTCCGCCTCATCGACCAGCAGAGCCGTCCCGGCGCAGAAGGCCTCCACATCGGCTTCCTGCATCCGAAAAGCACGCTGGGTGTACTGACTGAATTTTGCTGCAAGTAATCACACCGCCTGTGGCGGAGATTCAGGAAATAGCTTGGAAATAAAATAAAACACAACAATATTATGGCTTTTGAACAGAAGATAAAGGAGCTGCTTGACAAGCGTGGTGAAGCCCGCATGGGTGGAGGCCAGAAAGGCATCGACAAGCAGCACGAACAGGGCAAACTGACGGCCCGTGAGCGTATCGCCCTCCTGCTCGACGAGGGTTCTTTTGAGGAATTCGACATGTTTGTCACCCATCGCTGCACCAACTTCGACATGCAGAAGAAGTCGTACCTGGGTGACGGCGTGGTGACGGGCTACGGCACCATCAACGGCCGTATGGTGTATGTCTTCGCCCAGGACTTCACCGTCCTCGGCGGCTCGCTCAGCGAGACCATGGCCCTGAAGATTTGCAAGGTTATGGACCAGGCCATGAAGGTCGGCGCCCCCGTGATTGGTATCAACGACTCGGGCGGAGCACGTATACAGGAAGGTATCAACGCTCTGGCCGGCTATGCTGAGATCTTCGAGCGCAATATCCTGGCCAGCGGTGTGGTGCCGCAGATCAGCGCCATCTTCGGCCCCTGCGCCGGTGGCTCGGTATACAGCCCGGCCCTGACCGACTTCATCCTGATGAGTAAGGAGAACAGCTATATGTTCCTCACCGGCCCGAAGGTGGTGAAGACCGTCACGGGCGAGGATGTCACCGTCGACAAGCTTGGCGGCGCCATGGTGCACGCCAGTAAGAGCGGTGTGGCCCACTTTGTCGGTGAGACCGAGGAGAGCACTCTTGAGCTCATCCGCGAGCTGGTGGGTTACATACCCAGCAACAACTTCGAGGAGGCCCCGATGGTTGCCACCGGCGACCCCATCGACCGTCTGGAGGACAGCCTCAACACCATTATCCCCGAGAACCCCAACGAGGCCTACGATGTGAAGGATGTCATCCACGCCATCGTCGACGACGGCAAGTTCCTCGAGGTGCATGAGAACTTCGCCAAGAACCTCGTGGTCGGTTTCGCCCACATGGGTGGCGTGAGCGTCGGCGTGGTTGCCAACCAGCCGAAGGCTATGGCCGGTGTGCTCGACTGCAACGCCAGCCGCAAGGGTGCCCGCTTTGTGCGCTTCTGCGACGCCTTCAACATACCGTTGGTGACGCTGGTCGACGTGCCCGGCTTCCTGCCCGGTACCGGCCAGGAGTACAACGGTGTCATCAACCACGGTGCCAAGATGCTCTTCGCCTACGGCGAGGCCACGGTGCCCAAGGTGACCGTCACGTTGCGCAAGAGCTACGGCGGTGCCCACATCGTGATGAGCTGCAAGCAGCTGCGCAGCGATATCAACTACGCATGGCCCACGGCCCAGATTGCCGTCATGGGTGCCAGCGGTGCCACCGAGGTGCTGCATGGCCGCGCCCTGAAGGAGATCACCGACCCCGAGGAGAAAGCCAAGTTCATCGCCGAGAAGGAGAAGGAGTACAACGACCTCTTCGCCAACCCCTACAATGCCGCCAAGTACGGCTACATCGACGATGTGATAGAGCCGCGTAACACCCGCTTCCGTGTGATCCGTGCCCTGCAGGCCCTGCAGACCAAGAAGGACACGCTGCCCATGAAGAAGCACTGTAACTTACCCTTGTAATCAATTCATTCAAATCAATAATTTTATTAACCCAAAAACATCAAAACAATGAAGAAAGTTCTGTTTACCGCTATGGCCGCCGTCGCTATGTTCGCTATGGTTGCCTGCAACAACAACAAGGCCGCCGAGGCTACCGAGGACACCTGTGTCGCCGCCGCCGAAGCTTGCGAGCACCCCTGCGCCATGGACAGCACCTGCTGCGCCGACGCTTGCCAGTGCAGCGAGGAGTGCAAGGCTGCCAACTGCGAGGCTTGCCCCAACCACGGCACCGAGAACTGCTGCAAGGCCAAAGCCGCTGTCGAAGGCCAGGCCTGCGAGAAAGCTTGCGAGCACAAATGCCAGAAAGCCGAAGGCGAGTGCCAGAAGGCTTGCGAGAAAAAGTGCGAGAAAGCCCAGTAATCATTTAAGTGCGGCGGCAGCGCCGCCGCACTTATTGATACTTCCTTTTTTTGATGTTTGAGTAAAATGTATTAAAAAGAATGAATACAATTTATAAAATAACCCTGGCAGTTCTCTTCAGCATCTCGCTGATGACGGCCACAGCGCAGCCGCCCATGCATGAAGGCGCCTGTGCCGGTGGTCCTGCAGCCGAGGAGCATCCCCACGAGGGTTGCGCAATGCACGGCATGATGCCCACGGTGGACTTCCAGAGCGTGAAGATATGCTTCGCCCCCCAGACGGGCGCCTTTGTCGCTGTCGACAGCGTGGAGTGCTCGGTGCACCTCGTTGCCATGACCGAGAACGGTCTTGACACCATCGGCAGCTACAAGACCGACGACACCTACAAGCGTCACGACCTTAAGAACATCCTGCGCCCCGTGAGCGTCGGCTTCCTCGGCAAGTATGTCGTCGTGCTGGCTTCGGCCGTCAACGACACCGCCTATGTGGCCCTGCTCGACGAGAACATGAACGTGGTGGCCCGTCGCGACTTCCGCAGCCCCATGTATGCCTTCCATCTGGAGCACGGCTTCATGTTCGTCGTCGGACGCAACCCCTACGGTTACGACATCAATATCTTGCCCCTCCACGGTGGTCTTGACAACTTCTCCAACGGCGAGATCATGACCCACCACTACCGTGTTGCAAAGCAGTCGGAGAAGATCAAGCAGAGCGACCCCGTCGGCATCGGCCTTGCTGCTGTCGCCGTCGCCGTGGTGTTCCTGGCTCTGGTGTGCATCTTCCTGCTCATCAGCGGCACCGGCAAGCTCTTGGCTGGCATGGACGACAAGAAGAAAGCTCCCAAGGCTGGCAAAGGCATCAAGCCCGTCTCCGAGGGCAGCTCGGCCGCTAATGACCAGGAGGTCTTCGCCGCCATCGCCGCCGCCATCCATCTCTACAACGACGAACTCCACGACGAGGAGGAGACCGTCATCACCATCCAGAAGGTGGAGCGCGAATGGACACCGTGGAACGCCAAGTTCTATAATATGAATCAATACTTTAACAACAGAAGATAGTCATGAAAAACTACAAACTCAAGATAAACGGCAACGAATACAACGTTGACATCAACGAAGTCGAGGGCCAGGAAATAAAACTCAACGTCAACGGCACCGACTATGTGGTCACCGTCGACCAGGAGATCAAGCAGCAGAAGAAAGCCGTGGTGCGCCCCGCCGCTCCGGCCGCCCAGGTGGCTCCCGCCAACGGTGGTGTGCAGAAGGGCAACGCCCCCGCCGCAGGCAGCAAGGTGACCACGCCGCTTCCCGGCACCATCCTCGACGTGTTCGTCAATGTTGGCGACAGCGTCAAGCAGGGTCAGACCGTCGTGCTCCTCGAGGCCATGAAGATGGAGAACAACATCGAGGCCGACGTCGCCGGCACCGTCAAGGAAGTCAAAGTCCGCAAGGGCGACAGCGTCCTCGAAGGCGATGTACTCGTAGTAATCGGATAGTTTTGAATTAACGTTTTAACGTTATAGCGTAATAACGAATAAAACAAGAAGAAATGATTAGTTTAGCAACAGGTGGCTTCATGGAGTTCATGTCGACCCAGCTGGTACAATTCCTCGAATATACCGGCTTTGCCAACGTGACCTGGGGCCATATAGCAATGATTGTTATTGGCTTGGTGTTCATCTTCCTGGGCATCAAGTATGAGTTCGAGCCGCTGCTCCTTGTTCCTATCGGATTCGGTATGCTCATCGGCAACATTCCCTTCTATCCGGGATTGAAGATAGGTATCTACGAGCATGGTTCGGTGTTGAATATATTGTACCACGGCGTACAGAACGGATGGTACCCGCCGCTAATCTTCCTTGGCATCGGAGCAATGACCGACTTCTCGGCGTTGCTCTCCAACCCCAAGCTGATGCTCATCGGTGCTGCCGCTCAGGTCGGTATCTTCGCCGCCTATATGGGTGCTTTGGCCCTCGGCTTCATGCCCAACGAGGCTGGCGCTATCGGTATCATCGGCGGTGCCGACGGTCCCACGGCCATCTTCATCTCCTCGCAGCTGGCTCCGGATCTGATGGGCGCCATCGCCGTGTCGGCCTATAGCTACATGGCTCTTGTGCCCGTCATCCAGCCGCCCATCATGCGACTGATGACCACCCCGAAGGAGCGCACCATCCGCATGAAGCCGCCGCGTCAGGTCTCCAAACTGGAGAAGATTACCTTCCCCATCATCGGTCTTCTGTTCTGCGCCTTCATCGTGCCGAGCGGCCTGCCCCTGCTGGGTATGCTCTTCTTCGGCAACTTGCTCAAGGAGTGTGGCGTCACCAAGCGCCTGAGCGATGTGGCCTCCAACGCCGTCGTCAACATCTGCACCCTGCTCATCGGTATCACCGTCGGTGCCTCCACCCAGGCCTCGGTGTTCCTCAGCGGCAAGTCGGTGATGATTTTCGGCCTCGGTGCCGGCAGCTTCATCGTGGCCACCTTCTGCGGTGTGCTCTTCGTGAAGATCATGAACCTCTTCCTTAAGGAAGGCAACAAGATTAACCCCCTCATCGGCAACTCCGGCGTCAGCGCTGTGCCCGACGCCGCCCGTGTGTCGAACAATGTGGGTCTGGAGTACGACAAGACCAACTACCTGCTGCAGCACGCCATGGGCCCCAATGTGGCTGGTGTCGTCGGCTCGGCAGTGGCCGCCGGTATCCTGCTGGCCTTCCTGCACTAATCAGGAAAGACAATACAAGACAACAAATAGAGGATGCTCCCCGCGAGCGTCCTCTTTTTTTATCTACATTCTCAATATGTCAAACAACTCTCGCGCCGTCTTTGAATCCCCCATTTCAAAGACGGCGCATATATAATATAAGCCCCATTTGGGCGGAAGGGGCTTTTTTAACTAAACTTTAACTTTTGCAACCGCAGCTATCGGATACCACGGACTTTTGTGCCGTCTACGACTTCAATTTCTGTGCACACTACGAGTTGGTCGATATTTTGGCATTCTTCCTTACCAATACCAAAGGAATAGAAGAACTCCTGTTATATTGCAAATATTGCATTAACGTGTAAATGTGTTAGTAAAGGTAGGGGGAGAATAGCCCAGAAATCTGATCTCGGAATAAAATTTGGTTGATTCAGATATTATTCGTATCTTTGCACCGTGATACTTGAACAATAAAATATGGCATAAACAAAAAGGAATAGTAGAAAGATAAAGACATATTAAAGCGTATTCGCTTTTCTTGGATAAGTCGAAATCTGGTAAATTTCACTCAAATTTAATCCGCAAGAAAGGGGAAACGCTCACGAGTACCGTGAGCTTTCTTGTTTGGATTAAAGGTTTACCAGAGCCTCGACTTAGAACAAAATAAGTTCACGGCTTTTTTTATTGTCTCTTTAAGAAACATAATAACCCTAATACAATAAAATATGCATCAAGACATTGAGAAGCTGCTTAACGCAGCAAAGGAGAAAGGTTCTATGACTGAACGCCAACGTGAAATAATCATCTCTAAAGCACAACAATTAGGAGAAGATATGACAGAAGTCGAATTCTTGTTGGAAGAAATTCCTGTCAAAAAAGCGGTCATAGAACAACAAACGCCTTCGCCCACACAGGAAAAACCAAAATCAAACAAACATGGCGAAGTGAAGAAGTGTCCTGTATGCGGTGCTCTGGTTCAAGGGTTTCAAGCATGCTGTCCTGAATGTGGATATATGTTTGAAAAAGTAGAAGCAAATAGTTCTATTGAACGATTAATGAAAATGTTAAATGAGGCTCGCGATAAATATAAGGATGTAAGCCCATGGGCCTTTAAGAATTCTTATAACGACGAATTGAGCATAATAAAAAACTTTCCAATTCCAAACACTAAAACGGACATTATTGATTTTTTACTGTTTTTAGAGCCAAAGGCCAAAGATGAATTAGATTTGTATCATGAAGCTTATCGACAGAAATACTTAGAATGTGTTAAGAAGGCAAAACTACTATTTCCTGAAGACAAGGAAATAACTGCATTGCTCGGCTCTTCGGAGAATCCTACTAAACCTTCAATTCTTGATTCAAAAGCAGAAAAAAGTGGTTGCATGGCAGTGATGGCCTTTGCTATCGTAACTAGCCTAGGTCTATTAGGAATAATAATTTTTTAATCATTTAAGTATGAAAAAGGTCAATGAAGAACTGACTCTTGTTCCATTCAAGAACGCTTTAGCCTGGATAAAATCACAAAATCCACACGAATGCAGCCCTGTCTATATATCCAAAGCAAAACCAACCTCACTTAAGTTTAGGGTTTGGTGTTTTGCGGATGCATTACTATTAGCAAGCAATGAGAATGACGCTGTGCAGCGTCAATATATTCTAAATGAGGAAAAATGGAATGTATTTTGTGAATATGTAAGGAATCATCCTCAAATGGGCAGAGGTGAACTCGGGAAAAAATATAGAGAATTTGGGTGTACCGATCCTACATTTTGGCCATCAATCATTCATATTTGTGAAGCGTATTTAACCTATAATATGCCAAAGTTATGCACACAGAAGTCGAGAAACTAATTATTCGCGCCAAGAAAAATGGCTTTATTACAGAACGCCAGCAAGACCTCATAATATCAAAAGCGAAAGAACTTGGAGACGACATTGGTGAGATTGAGTTCTCATTAGAGGATATTCCTATCAAAAGCTCTGAGATACACGACAATACGACAAATGAGCAATCAACAACAGAAAGTATTATCTTAGACGATGTTGTGGAGGGAACGCCTGTCTCGCATAATAACTCTTTAACTGTGGCAACAGAATCCCTAAAAGGTCTTAAGCGATTAAATAATAAGGGTTGCAAGAAAGGATGTTTATGGTTGATTGTTATTATGGCTGTGCTCGGAATATTAGGCTATATTTATGATTTAATATTAGGATAATATGGGTATATTTAATAAAAAAGAGGGCGGCGTGATGGATGTCATCCGCTGCGATGAAAAAGACTATCTGGTTTGGAAGTGGCGTCCTGCAGGGCAAGACCTTAATTCTACCCACAAGGAGAACGCTATCCATTATGGCAGCACCTTGCATGTGAAAGATGGTGAGATGGCCGTGTTCGTCTATAAGCAGAATGACGGTACACAGCAGGACTACATCACAGGACCGTACAACGACACCATAAAAACGGCCAACTTCCCTGTACTGACACGCATCGTAGGATTGGCTTTCGGTGGTGATTCACCGTTCCCCGCAGAGGTTTATTTCTTCAACCTGCAAGGCAACAACCAAGTGCGCTTTGCGGTGCCGTATTTCCCTGTGGCAGACCCGCGTTTCCCTGATTTCACCGTACCTGTTGCTGTTCGGGGACAGATAACATTCAACTTGACGGATGTATCGACTTTCATCAAGCTGAACCGACTGGTGGACTTCTCTCTCGACCAGTTTTTGCAACAGATAAAAGGAATGGTGGTCAAATTCGCCAAGAACTATGTGGCAAACTATCCTATCGACAACGGCATTTCTGTGTTGCAGATAGAGCGCAAGGTGGTGGATATTTGCGACATGATGCAAGCCCGCCTCGCACCACAGATGGCTGAGGACTTTGGTGTAAATTTGAAGCGTCTGGATATATCAGCCATAGAAATAGACCAGGAGAGCGAAGACTACCAGGAGTTCGTGCATGTCACCAAGGAGCAGCAGAAGATTATCGCTGAGCAGGCCGGTCGCCGTGCAGCTATCGAGACCGACATATACGAGAAGAAAAGTCACTTGGCGGCCGAAAGTCAGTATATACAGGCTCATGCCATCGATCAACAGACGGAGGTGCTCAAGGCTGCTGCCAACAACCTCGGAGAGATGGGACAGATGAATCTTGACGGCGGCGGTGCTGCGGGGATGAATCCTGCTGGCATGATGATGGGTATGGTTATGGGTGGCGCCATGGGTGGCCAGATGGCCAACATGATGACTGGCATGGGTCAGATGCAGCAACAGGCCATGCAGACGCCACCTCCCATGATGCAATATTATTTGAATATCAACGGACAGAATATCGGACCATGCAATATGCAGCAACTGCAACAGATGGTCCAAAGCGGGCAACTCACACAGCAGACATATGTTTGGAAGCAGGGAATGGCCAACTGGGATTTCGCTAGCAATGTCCAAGAGTTGTCTATGTTGTTCGGTGCAATACCTCCTCCATTGCCTCCGACTCCACCAGTTCCACCTCAAAACAATTAAGCCATGAATGCAAAAGTTATTCCAACCATTATTGCCTTTGGTATCAGCTCGCTGCTTGCCTACGCACTATATAATATCTGCCATACGGAAGGCAAAGAAATGTTGCTTGCCATCGGTGGGGGATTATGCATGTTCCTGCCTTTAGTGACCTGCCTTGGTGTACGCTTCGAACAAAAAAGAACTTCTGCAAATGTGGCTGTAGTTGGCGCAGTGTTCTTTGTGTTAATGCTGGTTAGTAATGCCTGTTTTGCTTATTTACATTTCGAGACTCATGCCTATGTCATTGTCAACGGCATTATATTGTTATTGTTTTTGTTAATAGCCTATCTGATTATAAAAGCAAAGCAATAAATATCTCCTACATAGAACCCACAAAGAATGGTCATCGAGCCGATACCGCCGAGGGATTCCTTAGTTTATAGATAACTAAAGTGAAAATGTGAGAATGCGTAACATATACGAATGCGTTAGTAATAAGGGAGAAGAGTAGGAAGTCTATATGCTTTATATATGCTCTTGTATATGTTTTATATGCTAAGTATATGATGGGACTATGGTGGGTATAAGGTGTCATGGTCGTATACAAGGAAGAGAGCTGGAGAAAATTATCCCCTGCTGGCGGTACCGGCAGGGGATAATTTGTTTCTGTAATAAACGGTACTACTCCACCCAGTGGATATAGTCGGCCTTGCGGGGCAGGGGAGTGGCGGCGGGTTTGGCTGGGAGACCGAGGACGAGGTGGTCGATGCCTTCGTAGTTGCCCTCGATGCCGAGGTCGCGAAGTATCTGCTTGCCTTCTTCGCTGTCAAACTCCTCCTTGGCGCGGTGTATCCAGCAGGAGGCGAGTCCCACGGCTTCGGCGGCATTGGCGAGGTTGGTCATCACAGCGCAGCCGTCGTAGAGGTAGGTCGGCACCTTGCGGTCGGCGAGCACCACGAGTACCACAGGCGCCCCATAGAAGGAGTCGAAACCCTCCAGCGGTTTCTCGCCACGCTGCACCTTGAGCTCGTTCCAAATGCGAGCGTTCATGTCCGACAGGCGGTCTCGCAGCTCGCGGTTGGTGACGGCCACAATCAGCGGGCTCTGTTTGCCGTGGCCCGTGGGAGCCCATGTGCCGGCCTCGCAGACTTTGGCTATCAGTTCCCTGGACGGCATATCAGGCAAAAAAGCACGGCAGCTGCGCCGTGCTTTCATGTTGTCAAGTGCACCCTGGTTCATTGGTTGACGACTTTCAGGAGGTTCGCAATGGCAATGGCTGTCGATGCAGTCTGTGCTATGTTCTGGCTGTTGATGTTTGCCAAGCCCGAAGTGGCAAGGAGCCTGTCGACAAAAGCGGTGGCGTTGGCGCTAGTGATGAGGCCTGCCGAAGAGGCGATGAGGCCGGCGGTGAAAGCCTTGCGATAGTCGGCGTTGTCTTTGTTCTGCTTCAGGTTGGCATAGCTGGTGGCCAGCGCGAGGGCATTGTTGAGGTTGGTGGGGTTGCTGAGATCCACATTGCCGGTGTTACGGTAGGAACCGTAGAGGCCCTGCACGGCGGCGCCGCAGGTCTGGCCCGAAGCCTTGGCCACGGTGTTGCTGCTTGCAGCGGCGTTGAAGAGGCTGCACGACGTCAGTGCCAGAGTGGCAAAGCATACCAAAAGAACACTTAATCTTTTCATAATCATTGCTTATTTGTTGTTTTTGTTTCTGATTGTTGACTGCAAATATACAACTTTTTTTTATATCAACGCCAGAAACGTGATGTGATGTCGTGCAGGGTGCCCTCCACCACGCGGTAGAGGCGCTGGTTGGTGCGGCGGCTCTTGAGCGGACCGAGGTGGGCCAGATAGGGGCCGAGCTTGAGGTAGTCGAGGTTTGAGAGGCTGACCTGGGGTGAGGGTAGGGTACGGCCGCTCCACCAGGCGGTGTGGAGTCCCGGATGGCGCTTGCGCACCCCTGCCAGCAGGCTGTCCACCTCGGCTGGTGCAGCGTCGCCACCGAGCAACGCCAGACAACTTACGCGTCCGCTGTGCTTGCCAAGCAGTCCCTCGATGGCATCGCCGTCGAGCGGTTCGCCACCGTCGCCCCACAGGTACTTCGAGTGGCACCCCGGGCAGCGACAGGGGCATCCGCTGAGGTTGACGGCCAGCGTCACCTCGTCAGGAATCTCCTGAAACACTATGTTGCTGTCGATGTATTTGAGCATTGCTTACATCGTGGCGTAATATCTTCTGGAAGCCTCTTCCTGGCGCGGCTTGCTGAAGTTGGAGACGCGGCGCAGGTAGCCGATGACACGCGTCAGATAGTCAACGTTGTGCGAGTGGCACTTGGGGCACTCCTTGAGGTAGCGCTTGTCAATGTGGCCGCAGTCGTTGCAGATGGTGTTCGGTATGTTGAAGGTGAAGTAGTTGCAGCCTTCCTTGGTGGCCCCCTCGAGCAGTTGGCGGTACTGCTGCTGTGTTAGGTGCTCCTCGAGGTTGCAGTGCAGCGCCGAGCCGCCGGTGAGGTGCTCGATGTAGGGGGCGCCGTGCAGGCGGAACTTGTCGAGCACAGTAAGCGAAGTATCCTCCACGATATAGAAGTAGCTGTTGTAGCAGTCGCGCGGCACGAAGTAGCCGTCCTCGCGGTCCCACTTGGCGTGCTTCACGCCCACATTCTCCGCCGGTATCATCTCGCAGTTGAACATCACATCCTTGGTGCGGTATTCCTTGTTCTTCTTCTCCACCAGGCCGAGCACCGTCTGCACGAACTCGCGGTACTGCGGGTTGTCGTTGATGGGTATGCCCATGAACTC
>JAEEGL015244366.1_pt1 | contig 48431 bp, 32 predicted proteins | sample 9134231 | NCBI WGS metagenome assembly JAEEGL01 (sample SAMN16246548, study PRJNA631951) | gut metagenome | biome: gut microbiome; feature: rumen; material: fiber-attached | host: Bos | place: Iran: Karaj | collected 2018-10 | reverse complement strand
CTGCCCATCATCGAGACGCAGGCCGGCGACGTGTCGGCCTACATCCCCACGAACGTCATCTCAATCACAGACGGTCAGATATTCCTCGAGAGCGACCTCTTCAACCAGGGCTTCCGCCCTGCCATCAACGTGGGTATCTCAGTCTCGCGTGTGGGTGGATCGGCACAGATCAAGTCGATGAAGAAGGTGGCTGGTACGCTGAAGATCGACCAGGCTCAGTATCGTGAGCTGGAGGCCTTCTCGAAGTTCTCCTCCGACATGGACGCCGTGACGGCCATGACGCTCGACCGCGGCCGTAAGAACAACCAGCTGCTCATTCAGCCACAGTACAGCCCCATGCCCGTCGGCGAGCAGGTGGCCATCCTCTACTGTGGTGTACACGGCCTGATGCGCGAGGTGCCCATCGACAAGGTGCGCCAGTGCCAGACGCAGTTCCTCGACAAGCTGCGCAGCACGGCTCCTGAGGTCATCGAAACCCTCGCAGCAGGCAAGATTGACGATGAGACCACTGGCAAGATTGAAGCCATCATGGCCGACATCGCTGGGACGTATCGTTAACCCCCAAATTCAGGGGGCTGGGGGTCTGAACAGGCGCAGGCTCCTTTAACTAAGTATCATAAATGGGTCTGATGCTCGCTTGTTCAGACCCCCCAACCCCCTGACTTAGGGGGCTTAGATATGCCAAGTTTAAAAGAGATCAAAGGCCGCATAGCCTCTGTCAACAGCACGCGCAAGATAACATCTGCCATGAAGATGGTGGCCAGCTCGAAGCTGCACCATGCGCAGGTGGCTATCCAGAACATGCTGCCCTACGAGACGATGCTCGAGCATATTCTCAAGTCGTTCCTCGCTGCAGAGGCCGAGGCGCAGACCATCTACGACCAGGAGCGCCCTGTCAAGCGCGTGGCACTGGTGGTCTTCAGCAGCAACTCGTCGCTCTGTGGCGGATTCAACGCCAACGTCATTCGAATGATGACAAATGCCGTGAAGGAGCTGTCAGAACACTTGGGACAAGAGAATGTCGAGATCTATCCTATTGGCCGCAAGGTGGCAGAGAAAGCCCGCAAACTGGGATACACCGTCTGTGGAGAGCGCAACGCACTGGTCGACCATCCGAAGGTGCAGGACTGCATCGAACTGGCCATGGAGCTGGGACGACGCTTTGCCAATGGCGAGCTCGACCGTGTGGAGCTGATCTACCACCACTTCAAGAGTGCTGGCTCGCAGATCCTCACGCACAAGACCTTCCTGCCCATCGACATCGAGAGCGAGCTCGAGCGCGACCATGAGCGCGACCTTACCTCGAACGTGGTGACCAAGAAAGCTCAGGACTACTTGAAGAAGAAGGGCCGCAAGCATGAGGTACAGCATGACGAGGTGAAACCCCTGAACGACAACTTCATCGTTGAACCCGACATGGAGACCGTGCTCACACAGCTCATCCCAAAGATGGGGCATCTCATGCTCTACACAGCCTTGCTCGACAGCGTCGCCTCAGAGCATGCCGCACGCATGGTGGCAATGCAGACGGCAACCGACAATGCCGATGAACTGTTGCGCCAGCTGAACCTGCAGTACAACAAGTCGCGACAGCAGGCTATCACCAGCGAGCTGCTCGACATCGTTGGCGGATCGGTCAACAACTAACTGAGAACGGCTACACGCCCAAGTCCAACCACAAAGCCTCTCCCTACTTGGTTAGGGGGAGGCTTTGTCGTTTGTCTGCCTCGCACCCGGTCTGCAGCGGAGAAGTTAGCCCTGCAACGGAGAAGTTAGCCCTGCATCGGAAGTGGTAACCCTTCAGCGGGAGTTGTAACTTATCCTCCTCCTACAGGCGATTTTTGTCCTTAAGCGGACAAAAATCTTCAAGTTAGGGGAGGTCTCTTCTGCCGTCAATAAGAAACAGGAGGGGTTCTTCGCAGAGCGAAGCGGCAAAGCCGAGCGAGGGGAGGTCTCTTCTGCCGTCAATAAACACCTACTGTGGCTGGCTGACGCGAATCTCACTCACCACGACACCTGGGTCGAGCAGGCTGACGCGCAGCTTCACGCTCTTTGCCTGTCCGAGGGCCTTGGCGTCATAGTCAATGGCAGCGTCGTTGTACCCCTGCAACACCGTGCTGTTCCACTTGCCTTTCGTGGCCACCGTCTTCAGCGATCTGACCGTTGGGGCTTGCGAATCCACGCCGCCAGTGCCATCGTTGATAACCAAGGCCACGCGCAGGTCGTAGGTGGTGTTGATGGGAAAGTTCGACAGGCAGCGCACCTCGATGTGGTTCTTTCCGGCCTTGACGGGCACGTCGTACTCCACGTAGGGCGCCTCGCTGATGCCCTCTCCGTTATAGGCAGTCATCTCAAGGGGCCACACCGTGAGGCTGGCGCCGCTGATGCCCAGCCCGTCGATGGCCTTCACCTTTGCACTCTTTGCTGTGCAGGCGGTGGCAGGGATGATGGTTACGTCGTCCTTGGCGAGGGGTGCCTTCTCATCGCTGATGTCCGCTGCTGTCGCCGTCTGTGGCATCGCCTTAAGGTGGGCGTGGTCGCGTGGGTGGTAGTTCATCATGCCCTTCCATTTGCCATCGGCTATGGCGTTGTTGTAGTGGTCGGTCAGCCGTTCTATCGTGCTGAAGGCCTTGCGTGCCTCCTCTGCATAGCTCAGTGCCTGTTCGCGATGCCCCAGCTTGGCCAGCTCGATGCTCTGTGCAGCACGGAAGATTTTCACGTTCTGGCAGTAGGCACCCTTCACAGGATACTCGATGAGCTGGAAGAAGGCGTCCTGCAGCTCAGCGGGAATGTGGGCCTTCACCTTGTCCACCTGCTGAACGATGGCTGCATAGGCGTTGATGCGGCTGTCCTTGTCGGCATTGGTGTACTTAATCATGTGGACGTGTTCAGGCTTGCCGCCAGCTGCCAGCTGGTAGTAGTCGCGCTTGATGGCGGCAATCTCGTCGGCGTAGGCCTCGCCAAACGTTTTGGCTGCCCAGTGACGGTTGTAGTCGATGGCGCTCTCAGGCGTCCACGCGTCGATGTCCCATGCCAGGTCCATGCAGAACTCCAGCTCCATCTCAGCGGGCTTGATGTCGCCAACGTTGATGACCCACAGCGTGCGGATGCCCTGATCGTAGGCACGCGACAGCTCGTAGCTTATCAGTGTGGGCGAGTGGGAGGCTATCCAGAGGTAGTCGGCAGGCGTGCCCCAGTACGACACGTGGTAGTAGATGCCGTTGCCGCCAGAGCGGGCTTGCTCAGCAGGCTTGGGCAGCTGGCGTATGTAGCCGTGGTTGTCGTCCACCCAGCAGAGCGTCACGTCCTCAGGCACCTGCAGCCCAGCGTTGTAGGCATCGAGCACCTCCTTGTAGGGGATGAAGAGCTGTGGCACCTTCGTCACATCGTCGAAATACTTGACGAGCAGGTTGCGCTGGAAAGATATGATATCGGTCAGTCCGCGTACCTTGTCCTCAGTCGACGGATAGCCTGAGATGCCCCAGTCGTGAACGCCACGCATGCCCAGCGTGTACATGCCGTCGTAGCCCACGCTCTCGGCCACGCGCTCTTCCCAGTAGCGCTGTATCTTCTCCGTATTCGTCACGTAGTTCCAGTCCTCGTTGGTACCGTTCCATGGTTCGCGCCGCCATTCCCACTCGTTGTCGCGCAGCATCTGCTCGCAGTGGCTTGAGCCCAGCATGATGTCGTATTTGCGGGCCACGGGCAGGTTGGACTTGTTGGCCCAGAAAGCCTCCGAGCAGGGGTGCATGGCAGGCCAGAGGATGTTGGCCTTGAGGCGCAGCAGCAGCTCCATGACGTGGGCGTAGGCGTTGGGGCCGATGTTGTTGTACTGCTTGTCGATGCCTTTGGCCGCCCAGGGCTGGAGGCCCCAGTCCTCGTCGTTGATGAAGATGCCACGGTACTTCACCGATGGCTCGCCAACCGTCAGCCGGTCGCCAGTGGCATAGAGTGCCTCCTGATGGGCGGGAGCGACGTCGGCCCACCATATCCAGGGCGACACGCCTGCCAGTCGCGACAGTTCAAACAGTCCGTAGGCCGTGCCGCGTGGTGTGCCGCCAATGACGACGAGTGCGCGACGGATGCCCTTCTTGGGTTTATCGACCATCTGCAGCGAGTAGGCCTCCCACTTGCCGCTGACCTGCGAGGCGTCCACCTTGCCCTTGGCTATCAGGGCGTCCACCATGGGCGACTGTCCCACCGTGCCAGCAATGATGACGGGCGTGCCGCCTTTCAGTTCGTGGCTGGTCGCCAGCGGCTTTCCAGTGACGGCCTTTATGTCCTGGGCCACGCAGTCGGCAGCCGTAGCTACTACAGGCGCATCGGCGGCATCGGTTACTATGACGGCTACCTCGTTGGCGGTCACGATGGGCAGCGCGCCTTTGCTGTTGGTGTTGGTAAGCATGATCTGAGCCTGTGCTGCCATGGTGATCATGGCGACAATCAGGGCGCTAAGGAGTCTTCTCTTCTTCATGTTTTGGCGATTGTTAGTGTTTGTTGGCTGCAAAGTTACGATTTTTTTTCCAATTATCAGCATTGTGTGCCCAAAAACTAATCTTTGATTTGACGTTTGAGGTAATCTTTGATTTGAGATTTGAGATTTGAGGTTTGAGATTTAGGTTTGGTTTTTGAGGTTTGAGGTTTAGTTTTTGAAGTTTGAGGTGTGTTTTCACTCAACTTTCACAAGCTAAGTAAGGTTGTTTTTCGCATGCGAAGCGGCTGCTAATTGTTGGCCGTTAATATTGGCACAGAGGACACGGAGGCTCCGCTGAGATGGGCTCGGATTTTGGCGACAACGTGGCGAATGTATTCTCACACAGAGGCTCAGAGGACACGGAGGCTCCGCTGAGATGAGCCGATAATGTTGGCCGATAATGTTGGCCGATAATGTTGGCCGCCAATGTAGGGGCAGGCCTTGTGCCAGCCCGTTGGCCCGTTAGGGCCAGTGTTCGCGGCAATGCCTTTCGCGAATGACGGCGCAGCCGCTCCCCTCCCCTTACAGGGAGGGGAGCGGCTGCGCATTGTTTTTTGGGGCGTTTTACCAGACATTACTATAATATAAGGTGTAAAACAGGCACGCTAAAAAACTCCGTGTTCTCAGTATCTCCGTGTGAGTAGTTTCGAGCCACGTTGTGCACTTTTTGATGGAGTGTAACTAATTGGTACACTGTGATTTGTGTAATTTATCAACATGTATTAACAATGATTTCGCATAAAATATTTGGATAGTAAGGAAATTTTTTCTACCTTTGCATGTGGATTGGGATGAGGAGAGTTAGGAGTTAGGAAGGAGTACATTAACGATGCGCTTTCTGAGGCGCAGAGGCTTAGCACGAATGGATTTTATCATGAAAAGAAGTTTCGTTTTTGCAATGCTGATGATGGTAGGTGCCCTGTTAGGTAGCACCGTCAGGGCTGAAGTTGACCCCAACTTCTATATTTACCTATGCTTCGGCCAGAGTAACATGGAGGGACAAGGGGCTATCGAGGACTGCGACCTCTCGCCCGATGCCCGCTTTCAGATGATGTCGACACTCGATTGCGGTAACCGCAAGATGGGGGAGTGGTATCGTGCCGTGCCACCACTCGCCAGGTGTAGCACGAACCTGTGTCCTGCCGACTATTTTGGGCGTACCATGGTGGCTAACCTTGGCGAAGGCAAGCGCGTCGGCGTCGTGGTGGTGGCTATTGGCGGCATTGCCATTGACCTCTTCGATCCTGACGGATGGGAAGCCAACGTGGCGTCGATGACCGAAAAGTGGCAGATTGGCGCTGTGAATGCTTATGGCGGCAACCCCTTAGGTCGCCTGATCGAGTGTGCCAGAAAGGCACAGGCGAGTGGCGTCATCAAGGGCATACTGCTGCATCAGGGCGAGACCGATGCCTACAGCAACGTCTGGCTCCAGAAGGTGAAGAAGGTGTACGAACACATGCTCAGCGAGCTTAACCTGAAGGCTGAGGACGTGCCCCTCATCGCTGGCGAGGTGGGCCATGCCGACCAACAGGGCAAGTGCGCGTCGGCCAACAATACCATCGACCGTCTGCCCACGTTCGTGCCTACGGCCCGTGTGGTGTCGTCGGTGGGATGCACGCTGATGAGCGACAACGTGCATTTCAATTCGGCAGGACAGCGCAAGCTGGGTCGTCGCTTCGCCAAGGAGGCGCTCAGCGTGTTAGGCATCGCTGCCGACATCGACGAGGACGAGGTGCCCCAAGTGGACGTCAACGAGCCTGTGGACATGACGACTCGCTTCTCCAGCTGCTGGAATTCGGCAGAGAGCGTGACGATGGACGATGCAGGGACGCTCGTCTACAATGCCGCGGCGTGGGGCGGGCTGGCTTGCTGGCTGGGCGAGGCCGACTGGTCGTGCTACGACAAGATTGTCATTGAGTTTGCTGAGCCGACCACCGTCGAAACGCAGATCCTGGCGCTGGGTGCTGGCAGCAACATCACCCATGCCGCAGCGGCTGGCGTGCGCAAGCTTGAGCTGAGCTTCGAAGGCCAGGACGTGACGCGTCTGAGTCAGGTGGCCCTGCAAACCACTTCACCTGGCACCATTAGAATTTCGAAAATCTACCTGACGAGGAGGATGTGAAGCGACCCTCAGCATCGTCATCAACAACAATGGTGACCCCCTCTCCAACTGGCCCCTTGGTGTGCTTTCTTTAGTTAGTAAAGCACTCTTTGAGCCCTACTTCGTCGTTGGCGATTCGCGATGGCGAGCGTGTCTTTAGGTACAGGTACACGACAACACCCTGTCCGATGGCGGACAGGGTGTTGACGAATGGCGCTGATGGCCAAAATGGGAAATCTTCGTTAGAACTGCTTCCACCAAGGTTTCTTTTTCTTGGGGTGCATGTCTTCGTAGGACGATAGCTGTGAACTGTGTAGCTCCTCGTCGATGATGTCGTGCCAGGAGCGGTGTTGGGTGACCATGCGGTAGATGGTGCCCCAGTCGGGCAGTCCACCCACGTTGCGGTCGTCTATCCAGATGTCGATGGAGTTCAGCTTGCGCGTGGAGTGGGGGGTGTTCTCAGGTTTCTCCTCAGGGTAGTCGCGATTGATGGCGTAGAACTCTACGCCACGCTGGCGGCACCACTCCACAGCCTCGTCGAGGAGCTTGCCCTCGCGGACCGTCCACAAGATGAGCTTGTGGCGGTCCTTGATGAGCATTTTCAGCGTGTCAGTGGCGAATGGGCGCTCCTGACCGATCTTGGGATATTCGTGCTCGACGATGGTTCCGTCGAAATCGACTGCAATGGTCATTACTGTCGTTTAGTGTTTGATGGAGTTGTCAGCCTCGTTGCTATAGTGGCTTTCAGAATACTTGCTGTAGTTGCCGTAGTGGCCATAGCCACCGCGTGCGCCGTAGATATACTGTCCGTAGCGTCCATACTTGCCGTAGCCGTAGTAGTAGCCGTACTTCTTCTTCGACATGTCGACGCCATTGAGGATGATGCAAATCTTTGGCAGCTTCTTCTCGCGAGCCATCTCGTTGACGAGTCCGAAGCTTGACTTCGGCGTGTAGTCGGCACGGCAGACGTAGGCCGTGACATCGGCATACTTGCCCACCTGGAGGGTGTCGCTGACGAGTCCGATAGGTGCTGAGTCGAGAATGATGTAGTCGTACTCCTCACGCAGCAGGCCGATGATGTCGCCCAGGTTCTTGCGTGCCAGCAGCTCAGTGGGGTTGGGTGGGGTAGGACCAGCCATAATGAGGTCAAGGTTCTTGTTGACGCCCGACGGTGTGATCTGCTGTTTCAGGTCTTGCAAGGTGACGGCGTCCTTGACGAGCAGGTTGGTGACGCCACTCTGGCGGTCCTTGATGTCGAAGAGTCGTCCGAGAGCCGGCTTACGGATGTCGAGACCCATGAGGACGACCTTCTTACCCAGCAGTGCGAAGCTGACGGCGAGGTTGGCGGCATTGAACGTCTTACCCTCGCCCGACGTTGTCGAAGTGAAGAGGATAACCTTCTGGTCGCCTTCGAGCATGAACTGGATATTGGCACGCATGGAGCGGAATATCTCGTCGGTGAGGTTGTTCTGGTTCTCGTGGACAACGATGCCAGCAGCTGTTTTGGCGCTCTCGCTGGCGACGGCGACATCGGCAACGATGGGCAGCTTGGTGAGCTTCTGAACGTCCTCGCGGCCCTCAATCTTGTAGCGCAGCAGCTGCAGCAGGTAGGCGAAGAGCAGCGGCAGGGCGAAGCCGAGGATGAGTGCTGCAAGCATGATGATGGAGCTCTTCGGGCTGACCTTGCCGTTGAATGTGGGCTCGTCGATGAGCTTACCCTTGTCGGCAGTGGCTGCCAGCGAGATGGAGTTCTCCTCACGCTTCTGCAGAAGCATCAGGTAGAGGCCCGACTTCACTTCCTGCTGACGTCCGATCTGTGTCAGCACACGCTCTTGCTCAGGCGTGTTTGCCACACGCGACTGGTAGACCTGGTACTGCTGTTGGATACCCTGGCGCTTGATGTCAGCCGAGCGGCGTGCCTGTGCCAGTGCCTCGCGGATGGACACCTGCAGGTTGTCGAGCGTGTTGGTGAGCTGCATCACCTGTGGCGAGTTCTCTGAGGCCGAGGCCAGCATGCGGTTGCGCTCCTGCACGGCTGTGTTGAACTGCTGGATGAGTGAGCTCGAAACGGGGTCGATCAGTCCTACGTTCGAGGGGATGATCTGGTACTTGTTACGGCTCGACTCTACATATTCGCGCAGGTAGTCGAGCAGCTGAATCTGAGTGGTGGCATCGGCCAGCTGGGCCGAGAACTGGTTAGCCTGGGCCATGGTCTGTGTAGCGTCGAGACGCAGCTGCGTCAGGTTGTTGTTACGCTTGTATTCCTCGAGCTCGCTCTCAGTAGAGCCCAGCTCGGAGTTGATTTTCTCAAGACGTGAGTTGATGAACTCCTCGGTCTTGTAGGCAATCTCGTTCTTGTCGGCATTGGCCTGCTCGTTGTAGACGACGGCCAGCTGCTTCAGGTAGTCGAAACCGCGCTCAGGGCTGTGGTCGTTGATGGTAAGCTGGGCAATGGAGGTCAGCTTCGACGTGGGAGCCACTGACAGGGCGTTGGCATAGCGCGAGGCAACGGCCTGTGGCGACTTGATGCTGACGAGCAGCGTCCACTTCAGGTCCGTGGTCTTGTCGACGTCCTCTTCACCTTCCTCTTCGCTGGGAGCGTAGAGGGGTGAGAGCAGGTTCTTGGTGAACGTCAGTATGCCGTAGGGGGTCTTCAGGCTGGCAGGCATGGTGTTGAACGTGCCCTCGAAGGGATAGTTCTTGTCAGTGCCCTTGACGGTGTAGGTGTCGCCATCCTTCACCACTTTCATGCTGATGGTGTTGAAGCGCGACTTGTCGAGCATGTTGAGGTGCTCTTCGTCGAGGTCCACGCAGATGGGCTGGTATTTGTAGATGAGACCCTTGCGGATGCGTCCATCCCTGCGATACTCAGTGTAGAGCTTCAGGTTCTTGACAGCCTCGAGTGCAAGGATGCGCGACTTCAGGATTTCCACCTCGTTGTCGATACCTGCCGAGTTGGAGATGAATCCCAGGTCCTGCATGTTGGCCAGCATCTGTCCGCTGGGACGGCGGTTGTTCTGTTCCTCCTTGATGAGCATCTTTGCCGACAGCTGGTAGACAGCCTGTGAGTAGCGCAGGTAGATGAGTGCGCCACAGATGAAGATGAACATCGACAACAGGAACCACTTCCAGTTGAGAATGATCAGGGTAAAGATTGTCTTGATGTCGAACGACGACTCTTCCTCCTGTTGTGGGACGAGGTCAAGACTCTCTTCAGATGAAGCATTTTTCTTTAATTCTTCCATTTTTTATTAGTCGTTTGTGATTGTTTCTTACACCTTATTATATATATTATAGCTGCAGCAGATACTGGCCGTAGCCGTTCTTGGCCATTGGCTGGGCAATGCTGTGCAGCTGCTCGCGGCTGATCCAGCCCTTCTTGTAGGCAATCTCCTCCAGGCAGGCCACCTTCAGCCCCTGACGCTTCTCGATGACCTCGATGAACGTCGATGCCTCGGCCAGTGAGTCGTGGGTGCCAGTGTCGAGCCATGCGAAGCCGCGCTGCAGGGTCATCACCTTGAGCTGCTGGCGGCGAAGGTACTCCTGATTCACGGTCGTAATCTCGAGCTCGCCACGGGCGCTGGGCTTAATGTGCTTGGCAATGTCGACGACGCTGTTGGGGTAGAAGTAGAGTCCCACAACGGCGTAGTTCGACTTTGGCTCCTTCGGCTTCTCCTCAATGCTGAGGCAGTTGCCATTGGCATCGAACTCAGCCACGCCGTAGCGCTCAGGATCGTTGACGTAATAGCCGAAGACGGTGGCCAGTCCATGCTTTTCGGCATTCTCGACACTCTGGCGCAGCAGGCCTGTGAACCCAGAGCCGTAGAAGATGTTGTCGCCAAGTACCAGGCAGGCACAGTCGTCGCCGATGAACTCTTCGCCGATGATGAAGGCCTGTGCCAGACCGTCGGGCGAGGGCTGCTCGGCATACGCAAAGCGCACACCCAGCTCGCTGCCATCGCCAAGCAGACGTCGGAAGGCTGGCAGGTCGTAGGGCGTGGATATGATGAGAATATCGCGAATACCAGCGAGCATCAGGGCCGAGATGGGATAGTAGATCATCGGCTTGTCGAAGATGGGTATCAGCTGCTTGCTGATGCCCTTCGTAATCGGGTAGAGGCGTGTGCCACTACCACCGGCTAAAACGATACCTTTCATATCTTGATATGCTTTGTGGGGTGCAAAGTTACACATTTTTTTTCGCATAGAACGCTTTTTTTGTCGAAAAATATTCAAATCTCAATAAAAAAGTGTAACTTTGCACCCAATTTCAATGATATTATGGGATTATTAGCTAAAATCTTCGGTCGTAAAGAGACCGATACGCAAACAAGAATTGGCGGCATGGAGGATTTCATGACGCTCATCAGAGTCTATTTCGAAGCAGTGATGGCTGCCGACCTTGGTATAACAAACCTGAATGCCCTGCCTGACCTGCGTGTGTTCAAAACCACACTCCGTGTGCCCACTCAGGGTGGCAGACTCGGCATCGGCGAGAAGGCCCGTTGCAGGAAGATGCTCAATGAGATTTACGACATGGACGACACATTCTGCAAGGAGATCGACCAGAGTGTGCGACGCCGTTGTCGCAAGATTCAGGATGTGCAGCCCTACATGCTGCAGTTCCAGGCCTACATTCAGGACATGATGATGCTTACGGGCAACCTCATGAAGTTCAAACTGCGTCTGCCTGGCTTCTTCAAGGGGGCGCTTCGCACCATGACTGAGAAGACCGTCCACGACATCTTCACCAAGAACGACTATAAGGACGTGTCTGTGCTGAAAACCGTCGTCAACGTGCGAGAGCTTAACAAGAAGCTGGGCTTCACTGAGAAGTGGACCACCGACTTCGTCTATCGCGTCGTGATGCTGGCAAAGAAGGAGAAACAGCCTGCTACGGAGCAGAAGAGTTAGGAGAGTTAGGAGTTAGGAATTAGGAGTTAGGAGTTGAGAAGATGAGGAGTTGAGGAGGTAAAGTAGAATACCTCTAAACTCATCATAAATCCGTTGGAAGGAGCCCATCCTTTGGAAGGAACGCATAAGTGCGAGGCAGGTCTATTCTACTTTACCTCCACATCTCCACATCTCCTCAACTCCTCAACTCCTTCAAGCGAGGCAGGTCTATTCTACTTTACCTCCTCTACTCCTCTACTCCTCAACTCCTTCAAGCGAGGCAGGTCTATTCTACTTTACCTCCTCAACTCCTCATCTCCTCAACTCCTTCAAGCGGGGCAGGTCTATTCTACTTTACCTCCTCAACTCCTCATCTCCTCAACTCCTTAAAGCTGAGCCCAAGCGAAGCTTTTGTTAAATAACATTAAATAAACGGTAGGAAAAGAGACGGTTACGTTTTTTTTGCCTACCTTTGTAAGTCAAAACAATAGTCATGGCTCAAAGTGAGAAAGTCTTAGCGAACTTCCAGACCCGCGTACGGCAGCTCATTCTCCGCTTTCAGGAACTGAAAAAGGAGAACGCAGAGCTATACGCCATGGTTGAGGAGAGCGAGCAGCGCATCAAGCAGCTGGAAGAGACATTGGCGCAGAAAGAGCGTGACTATGAGTCGTTGAAGATGGCGCGCATGATGCAGATTACCGATGGCGACCTCGATGGTGCCAAGGAGCGGTTAGCGCGGCTGATTCGCGACGTCAACAAGTGCATTGCTGTCCTGAGTGACGAGAAGTAAACAAGCAAGGAAGAAGTGATGGCAGAAGAAAACAAGGAGAAACTCAATATACGGATTCACGTTTACGACGAAGACATCCACGCCACCATTGAGCGTGCCGATGAGGCGTACTATCGTGCAGCCGCAAAGCTCGTCTCTGAACGCTACGGTGCCTACTCACAGGTGTTCGCTGGGCGTAAGAGTGACCACACCATAGCGCTGATGACGCTGGTGGAGATTGCACTCCGCTATCAGAAGGAGCTCGATCGTAACGACACGTCTCCTTACGATAATATTCTCTCTACCCTTACTTCCGAAATTGAAGATGCCCTCAAAAGCTGAGGCGCAAGGTGCTGACAGAGAGAATATTAAATTTAAATATAAATTATGATTAGTACCATTTTAGCGATTATTATTGCCGTCGCAGCTTTGGCTATTGGCGCTGTCGGCGGATATTTCCTGTTCCTGAAAGTAGTGAAAGGAAAGTACAACGAGATGATTGAAGCAGCCAACAAGGAGGCCGACGTCATCAAGGAAAAGAAACTCCTCGAGGTAAAAGAGAAATTCCTCAACAAGAAGAGCGAGCTGGAGAAAGAAGTGCAGCAGCGCAACCAGCATTTCCAGCAGAACGAGAACCGACTGAAGCAGCGCGAGCTGTCGCTGAACCAGCGTCAGGAAGAGCTTGGACGTCGCAAGAACGAACTCGACGGACAGCAGCAGCGCATCGATAACGAGAAGAAGTCGCTGGCACTGAAGCAGGAGGAGCTGGGCAAGATGCAGCAGAAGGAGCGCGAGAAGCTGGAAGAGCTGAGTGGCCTGAGTGCTGAGGAGGCTCGCAACCGCCTTGTGGAGTCGCTTAAGGACGAGGCTCGTACGCAGGCTGCCAGCTACGTCAACGAGATTATGGACGAGGCTAAGCTGAACGCCAATGCGCAGGCTAAGAAGATCGTCATCCAGACCATCCAGCGCGTAGCCACTGAGACGGCTGTCGAGAACAGCGTTTCCGTGTTCCATATTGACAACGACGATGTGAAGGGTCGTGTTATCGGCCGTGAGGGTCGTAATATCCGTGCCCTGGAGGCTGCCTGCGGCGTTGAACTCGTCGTCGACGACACCCCAGAGGCTATTGTCATCTCTGGCTTCGACCCAGTTCGCCGTGAGACTTGCCGTCTGGCCCTGCACCAGCTGGTGGCCGACGGTCGTATTCACCCTGCCCGCATCGAGGAGGTGGTTGCCAAGGTGAAGAAGCAGCTCGACAATGAGATTATCGAGACGGGTAAGCGCACTGCCATCGACCTGGGTATCCACGGCTTGCACCCTGAGCTGATTCGTATCATCGGTAAGATGAAGTATCGTTCGAGCTATGGACAGAACCTCTTGCAGCATGCGCGTGAGACTGCTAACCTCTGTGCAGTCATGGCTGCTGAGTTGGGCCTGAACCCAAAGAAAGCAAAGCGTGCTGGACTGCTCCACGACATCGGCAAGGTGCCTGATGAGGAGAGCGAGATGCCCCACGCACTCTATGGCGCCAAGATTGCTGAGATGTTTAAGGAGAAGCCTGACATCTGCAATGCCATCGGCGCCCACCACGACGAGATGGAGATGCAGACGCTCCTCGCACCCATCGTGCAGGTGTGCGATGCTATCAGTGGTGCCCGTCCAGGTGCTCGTCGTGAGATCGTCGAGGCTTACATCAAGCGTCTGAACGACCTTGAGGCTATCGCCATGAGCTATCCTGGCGTCACCAAGACCTACGCCATCCAGGCTGGTCGCGAGCTCCGCGTCATCGTCGGTGCCGACAAGATGGACGATGCTGAGACCGAGGCTCTCAGCGGCGAGATTGCAGCCAAGATCCAGAACGAGATGACTTATCCTGGACAGGTGAAGATTACCGTTATCCGCGAAACCCGCTCCGTGGCTTATGCCAAGTAGACCGTTAAGTTTCAGCTTAACGCGTATTACGACAAATTGAACAAATCAAAACCACTCGTTATGGGGTGGTTTTGATTTGTTTTTTGTGTATACTGTACTGTTCTCGAAAGATTCTTCAAATGCTTTACGTTTAATTTTTCTGCGTTTCATTGTTCTTTTTCGTGGAAAAAGTGGCTTTTTGCTTTGCCATGTCGTAGTTTTGTTGTAATTTTGCAGCGCGAAATGGAAACAAGACGAGAACCTATACTGATAGCAGGGCCGTGCGTCATCGAGTCGGCGGAGCTGCTCGACACGGTGGCCCAGACGCTGGTTGATATCAACGGCAGGCTGGGCACCGACATCATTTTCAAGGCGTCGTTCGACAAGGCTAACCGCACGTCGCTGCACTCGTTCCGTGGGCCTGGCATCGACCGTGGCCTGCAGATGCTCAGCGATATAAAGGAAAGGTATGGCCTGCGTGTGCTCACCGATATACATGAGGCTTGGCAGGCAGCACCCGTCGCCGAGGTTTGCGATGTGCTGCAGATTCCTGCGTTCCTCTGTCGGCAGACTGACCTGCTGGTGGCTGCTGCCCGTACAGGGCGCACAGTGAACATCAAGAAGGCGCAGTTCCTCAGTGGGCGCGACATGCGCTACCCTGTTGAGAAGGCCCGTGAGTCGGGTGCCCATGAAGTGTGGCTTACTGAGCGTGGTAACATGATGGGCTATGGCAACCTGGTGGTTGACTTCCGTAACATCAGCGATATGCTCGACATTGTGCCAACGGTCATCATGGACTGTACGCACAGCGTGCAACGCCCTGATGCCCAGGACGGCAAGACGGGGGGCGATCGCCGCTTCGTGCCGTCGATGGCATTGGCAGCAAAGGCGTTTGGCGCCACAGGCTACTTCTTCGAGGTGCACCCGTCGCCCAACGAGGGACTAAGCGATGCAGCTAATATGCTGGAGCTTGACAAGCTGGAAGCACTCGTGAGAAGATTGATGATTAAAGATGTAGCAAGTCTATCGTCCCTTTAACTCCTCCTAACTCCCCTTAACTCCCCTTAAAAATGAATAGTAGAGACTACGGCATACAAGCTATTAAGGACGAGGCGCAGGCGCTGCTCGACCTGATACCTAAGATGGATGAGGCGTTCGACCGCGCCGTGGAGCTGATGTACCGCTGCCATGGGAAGGTCATTGTGACGGGTGTGGGCAAGAGTGGCCATGTGGGTGCTAAGATTGCAGCGACACTGGCATCTACAGGTACGCCTTCGTTCTTCATCAACCCCCTCGACGTGTTCCACGGTGACCTTGGCGTGATGACACGCGACGACGTGGTGCTGGCCATCTCGAACAGCGGCAGCACTGACGAGCTGCTGCGCTTCATACCGATGGTGCTGCACCAGCAGATTCCCATCATCGGGATGACGGGCAACACGGCATCGCTGCTGGCAAAGTACAGCACCATTTGCCTGAACGTTGGCGTAGCGAAAGAGGCCTGTCCGCTGAACCTCGCGCCAACCAGCTCGACCACGGCACAGATTGCCATGGGCGATGCGCTGGCCATCGCGCTGATGCAGAAGCGGCACTTCCAGCCGCAGGACTTTGCCCACTTCCACCCTGGTGGTGAATTAGGCAAGCGCCTGCTGACGACAGCACAGGACGTGATGCGCAGCACCGATCTGCCCGTGTTCTCGCCTGACACTCGTCTGGGCGATGCCATCATCCTGGTGAGTGAGGGTAAGCTGGGCCTTGGTGTTGCTACGGATAACGACGAGACGATAGCTGGTCTTATCACCGACGGCGACATCCGCCGCGCCATTGAGCGCTGGCATGCCGACTTCTTCAGCCATACCGTTGCCGACATCATGACGCGCCGTCCAAAGACGGTCAGCCTCGACACCAAGATTTCCGATATCCAGCGCACAATGCAGCAGTACAAGATTCACTCCGTGCTCGTGGTCAGCCCTGATAATCACCTGCTGGGCGTGGTCGATCATTACTCGTGCATGGTGTGAGGAGAGAAGATGAAAGATGAAAGATTAAAAATGAAAGATGAAATATGAAAAAGGTTAGATTCTTAGTGCTAATCATGGCAGCTGTGCTGTCACAGACTTTGATGGGACAAGTCGTGTTCAATCAACAGGAGGAATACGAGAAACTGTATGGGACACTTCAACCATACGAGCTTGGCTCCGATCTTGTGAGGAGTATGGTCGTCATTAACGACCAGTCAGCCGACCAGTTTTACTGTGTATGGAATGATACTGACGTGCCAGAAATCGATCAGGGCACCTTCAAGCCTGATATGAGAAAGGTTGACTTAATGTGGAATATCCTGTTCGGTGGCATTATCCGATGCAACTATTTCCTTGAGAACGCCACTGCTACTGACGATGCCACACAGCAGCAATGCGCAGAGGCCCGCTTCCTGCGTGCTTATTTCTATAGCGTCGCGCTCGACCTTTGGGGAGGCGTGCCTATCTACACTTCATCTGACAAATGGCAGACGTTGCCTCGTAGCACCAGCACAGAGGTCTTCAATTTCGTCGTGGCCGAACTGTCTGAATGTCTGATGTTACTGCCCGATCCTGCTGCTACCACTTATGGAAAGGCCAGTAAGGGCGCTGCACGCCTGCTGTTGGCCCGCCTGTATCTGAATGCGCAGGTCTATACTGGAAGGGCTCGTTGGGATGAAGCCAAGGTGCAGGCAAAGGCAATGATTGACGCTGACTGGTTTTCGCTTTGCGATGACTATGCTCGCCTGTTCATGGGCGATAACGACACCAATGGTGCTGAACGCGAGACGGTGTTGCCTATCGTCATCGATGGCATCAATGGGGCCAACTTCTACGGCACCACTTACCTGATAGCTGCTACACGCGATGGTTCAATGCCTTCGAACGGAATGGGTCAGAAATGGGCGGGCCATGTTGTGCGCCGCAGCCTTCTTCAGAAATTCTTCCCGTATGATGACTGTCCTTCAGCCACCACTGAAAAGATACAAGCAGCAGCCCAAGACGACCGATGCCTGTTCTATGGTGAGGGGCGTCCTTATGGCAGTGCCCCATTCCAGTCCTTCAATGACGGGTTCAGCTGTGTGAAGTTCACAAACCTCTGTGCCGACGGCTCTGTCATCACGGGCGATACCCATGCTGATACCGACTTTCCCCTGCTGCGCTTTGCTGAGGCATACCTGATACTTGCCGAGGCCGATGCTCGCCTGAATGGCGGCGTTTGCAGCACTGTCGGTTTGGAAGCCCTGAACACGCTACGACAGCGAGCCCACGCCAACAGACTTGGGACTGCCTCACTCGACGATATTGCTGACGAGTGGGCACGAGAATTCTACTATGAGGGCCGTCGCCGTAGCGACCTGGTGCGTTTCGGCTTGTATAGTGGCAACCAGTACGTCTGGGACGGCAAGGGCGCAAAAGTCCGCAATTTGCTGCCCATACCTGCCGCTGAGTTGGCTCGAAACCCTGGATATACGCAAAATCCTGGCTATGAGGATATTAATAAGAAGCCGGAGAATCTATACATGAATAGACCTGTCTTTTGTAGCACCACCGTTGACCTTTACAAGGTGAAGGGACTGTGGTTCAGTTGGCAACGCCCGACAAACTTCGACGCGGACGAGGACGTAACCTACACGCTGCAGCTGTCGGCCAGTGCCGACTTTACAGCTAGCAGTGTGAGCGTCATTGTTGAGAATACTGAAGAGCTGCTCTACGATGCTGCTAAGCTATATTCAGACATGGGGCGATTTGGCATTGCCGATGGCGACGTAGCCGAGCTTTTTGCACGTGTCGTATGCCATGACACTGCTTCCGAGTCAGTCGTATTCTCTGTCCGTCGGAGCAATGTCACGATTCCCCCTCATACCTGGTACATACTCGGCAGCAACATTGGCAATGGCGGGTGGGACAACCGCGTCGTAGGTCTTGGCAGGTCGTGTGTGCCACTGGGCGTGGTCGACGATAACACCTTCCGATTCTCAGGCCATTTCGGGACTGGTGAATTCAAGATGGTGCGCACGCTGGGCAGTTGGGATGAGCAGGTAGGCTCTTATACCGGCAGTGTCAATGACTATGTGTTCAATGATGCTTCTTACAACCTCCAGTTTGAGGAGCCTGGCAACTACGCCATTACCCTGCACTACGATAGCAAATATCTCAGTTTTGAGCGGCTGGAGGAAGGCCTGCCCGTCTATACTTCCGTCAGCCTGATTGGTGGCTTTACCGACTGGTATCGCGACATAGAAATGACACGCGTCGACCAGGTGGAACATTCGTGGTATACCTCGCTGACGTTCGATAACGATACGGAGCTGAAATTCCGTGCCAATGGCTCTTGGGACGTCAACTGGGGTGCCGATGTCTTCCCCTATGGACAAGGCGTGCATGACGGAATGAACATCAAGGTGCGGGCCGGCACCTACACTGTGTTCTTCAACGACATCACGGGCGACTACCTCTTCCTCGATGCCACTACGGGCGAGCTTCCTTCTGCTAACGGCATTGAGCTGGTTGACGGCATGTATCTGAATACTGCCTTTGCAACCATCAGTGTTGCTGACACGATAGCATTCTATGTCGGCGACACTGATGCCTCTGTTCAGGTGTTCAATCCGTTGTCACAGCAAACGGAGCAACTTGTGCTTATCATTGGGAACAACAGGCTTGACGTCGATGCTCAGGGAATGGTCAGCAAGGAACAGCTGTCGCGTGCCATCAGCCAGATGACAGACTGTCAGGTTACGATAGACGGAGCTAACCACAAGCGTATAACGACCGTTCAGGCCATCGTTCGAGGCTATTGCGACAAGGATGACCTTCGTGTATATACAGAGTCTGTGCCTTTTACTATCATCATGGAAGAAGACTTCCATTTGGAGACAGCCGATGCGTACTATTATTTGGGCGGGCTTAGCAACTGGGACCTTGAGAATCGCTCTATGCCCTTTGCCAAAGACAGTGAGGGCGTGTTCAGACTCAATTTCACTGTGCCGGCGGGTGTTGACGAGTGGTTCAAGGTACGTCCTTCCACGACGACCGACTGGAATGGTGACTTTGTTGCTCCCTATGATTCTGGGGTTGGTCTTGGTACGGGATTGTTCGATGCTAAGGACAAGCAAGGATTTGCGTGGCATATTGATGCCTGCGATACCGACAAGGACTATACGCTCATCCTCGACTTCCTTACGATGACTTACACCCTTGGCGAGGGACGCTTTACGGCCATCAAGGGCGACGTTAACGGCGATGCTCAGGTGGGTATTGGCGACATCGTGGCCATCACCAATATCATGGCTGGTATTGCAGGCAACACCAGCGACAAGACCCTTGGCGACGTTAATGGCGATGGTGAGGTAGGCATCGGCGACATCGTTGCCATCACGAACATCATGGCCAAGGGGCGGGAATGATGCTGGTCAGCCGATAATCCGAAACAAACAGTATGAAACGAATCTATATTATCTTTGCATTACTGCAGAGCTTCACTTTCTCAGGGGCGCAGACGGTGACGTCCGACTCGCTTATCAAGTTCTACATGGAGGACATGGGCGTTGTGTTTACGCACAACAACCGTGTGTCGCTGCTGATGTCAGGACAGGAGAAGTTCGACGACATGTTCCGAGCCATCCGTCAGGCACGCCAGTCCGTACACCTGGAGTACTTTAATTTTCGTAACGACAGCATTGCATCTCTGCTCTTCGACCTGCTGAAGCAGAAGCGCAGTGAGGGCGTCGAGGTGCGGGCCCTGTTCGACGGCTTTGGTAACGACTCCAACAACCAGCCGCTGAAGAAGCACCATATTGAGGACCTGCGCGCTGCGGGCATCGACATCCATGAGTTCGACCCCATCCGCTTCCCTTGGGTGAACCATATCTGGCCCCGCGACCATCGTAAGATAGTGGTTGTCGACGGCAGTGTGGCCTATACGGGTGGCATGAATGTGGCCGACTATTATATCAATGGTACAGAGCAGGTGGGCCATTGGCGCGACATGCACTGCCGCATCGAGGGTGGTGCTGTGAACCAGTTGCAGCTGATCTTCACCAACATCTGGAAGAAGACGACGAAGGAGGATCTTCGCCTGCATCCCGACTACTTCCACGCCTACGAGCCGTTGCCTTTCGAGGGACTGAAGCCTGACGTGTCGCCGACGGCAGGGCATAAGCAGGTGGGCATTGTCAACCGTGAGCCTCATATTAGTAATGAGGTGATGCGCCGTTTCTATGTCGGCGCCATCGACTTTGCACAGGACTCCATCCGCATCATCAACCCATACTTCACGCTGACACCCTCGGTGACGAAGGCCCTGAAGCGTGCCCTGAAGCGCGGCGTCAAGGTCGAGCTGATGATTTCGGCGACGAGCGACATTCCGCTGACGCCCGACTGTGCCTACTATAACATGAATCGTATGATGAAGCGTGGCGCCCATGTGTGGCTCTATCAGCCAGGCTTTCACCATTCAAAGATCATGATGGTCGATGGGCGCTTCTGCACGGTGGGAAGCACGAATCTCGATTCCCGCTCACTGCGTTACGACTATGAGGAGAATGCCCTCATACTCGACGCTCCCACCACAAAGGAGCTCGACCAGATGTTCGACGATGACAAGCGCGTCAGCGTCTACATGACACCTGACATCTGGAAAGGCTTCCGCACACCGTGGCAGCGCTTCCGCGGGTGGGCCGCCCATCTGTTACAGCTGTTCCTCTGAGGGAAGTCGTTGTGAGAATAATTGTCGGCGAGCATTTGCGTGGAACAGTGGCCCTACGGGCCATCGGGCTGGCAGAAAGGCTATGGATAGGCGACGCAACGTCGGGAATGGGCCTGCCCCTACACTGGCGGCATCGCCAACTCCTAACTCCTCCCTCCTAACTCCTAACTCCTCCCTCCACCGCTTCGCACATGAGGCGGAAGTCGATATCTCCGATGCCGTGCTGCGACAGTCGTTCGCGCTCCTCGGAAAGCTTTTCCTGCAGGGCTGTAGCATCGACATTGAAAAGCTCACGGAAACGCAGGAAGGTGTCGACTGCCTCGTTGATGCGGCCTCCAATCCAGAGGCAGAAGGCAGCGTTCAGGTAGTCTTCAGCCTCTGCCGGCGTCTCTTGCAGCAGGCGGTTGTAAATCTTCATGGCTTGCTCGAACTGATGGTCCTCAGTGAGTGTCCAGGCCAGCACGCTGTTGACAGTGTGGTTGTCGGGCTGCTCGTAGTTCAGCCTGTAGAGCACTTTCAAGGCGTCTGCACACTGCCCGATGTTAGCCTGGCAGGCAGCCTTGCCCAACAGCAGTGCGGCGTTGTCGGCGTCGGCAGCGAGCAGCTCGTCGTAAGCCTTGGCAGCATCGTCAAAACTCCTCATTTCAAAACTCTCACGGGCAAAGCCGCGCAGCGCCTTCTTGTCGTGGGGCTGCAGTTCCAGTGCCATCCGGTAGCAGTCGATGGGTTTGATGCTGGCGTGATCCGCATACTTGGCAGTGCGGGCGTAGAGTATGTAGAACTGGTAGTCGCGGCTCTCCTCACTGGTGTTGTTAAGCACATCGAGGGCAACGTCGTTGAAGCCGCGCTTCAACATGAAAGCTACAACCTCGCTGAACCGCTGTTCCAGTGCCGACCCTTTAAAGAGGGAACTGGTGAAGAATGCCAGTGCGCGTTCATCTTCGAATACGTTTCGAAACACGCTCCTGAACGTGAACAGCCGTGCGAAACGAAACATGTTCTGCAGATAGAGCCGCCTTTTGAAGGCAGCCGACATCTGCTCCTCTTTGGGCACTATTCCGCCCAAGGGCGATGCCGCCGCTTGGCCACGCTCTAGCATTTCGAGGATAGATTGAGGCAGGACATCGACTATCTGGTCGAAGCCCAGCGCAAACGAGTACTTGTCGCTGTCGCAGAAAGCGGCCGTCTTCGTGATAGTCTTCAGAAAAATGTTGTACTTGTTCTGTTTCCAGATGCCACTGATGCTGGGGTGCTGTGGAAAGAATGGCACGAACCAGTTGCTGAGCGTCTGGAAGAAGGGGAAGCGCTTCATCAGCTTGAACCCGTGAAAGTAGATGTCGGAGCCTTGCTTCTGCATGTCGGCCATCTGTTGCATGCGGCGCTCCATCTGTTCCATGTACTGCTCGGTCTTTTCCGGATGCAGCACCGACTCCAGCTGGTCCTCCTCGGCCTCTTCCAGTCCGTTGCGTGTCAGCTTCAGATTGCTTCCCTTCATGATGTCGGGCATGATCTCCTTTTCAATGGTGCGTCCGTCGGCATCCGTTTTCAGCGAGTAGATCAGCTGCATCTGCAGTTCGGTGAGCTCGTTGCGACAGTGCTCGTCTTCGCATATCTCATGTATCAGAGCCGCTTGCTCAGGATAAAGCGTCTGGTAGCGCTTGTCCTGACAGAGCACCCATCCCACCAGTGCCCGCTGCCGCAATCCCTCATCGGTAGCATGCTGGTAGACCCGCATGAGGACGCGCAGCTTTTCAAAGTCGAAGCTGTTCATGCCGCTGAGCATGATGGCGCTGACGATGAGCTGTTGGTCGCGCACATCGACGGTTGGCGCGCTGAGCAGTTCGATGAAGGCGTCGGCGATGGACTCGCTCCACTGTGACGACATGACGATGTAGTCGAACAGGTCGCTGATCCACAGCTGGTGGCTCTCGTAGAGCTCTTTCTCCTTGGCAGCACCTACGTGTTCGGGCTCCAGCTCCAGCAGGGCCACGTTGCTGACGAAGTCTTCCAACTGCTTGCGAATCATTGCCATCGACCAGTTGCGTGCCGCCTGTCGTGGGCGTTTGTAGAGGTTCATTAGGTAAGGGCTGCCCTGCAGCCTCACCCGCTGTTCCATGTTGGCCGTGAGCACGTAGAGGCGCTGCAGCATTTGGTTGTAAAGCGCAGCGCGCTGATTGTCGCTGTAGCCACGGCGCCAGTAGTCGGTGAGCAGTGTATACTCGTTCTTGATGGCCGACAGCGTCTCCTGGTTGCCTTGCAGCTGTCCGCTCAGGAGGGCGTTCTCAGCCTCGCTGATGGCCTGTCCCAGTTTGCCGTCGACAATCTTGTCTTTTATTTGCTTGATGATGGGGTTCTCTGTCATCCTTTTCGCGAATTCTTAAGCCTCATTTGTACTTCAACCACGCCTTGGCCCTGTCGATATCGACCTGTCGCGGAGGCGTGGCATGACTGTAGCGAAGGTCGGAGGGCAGCGAGTCAACAGTCTCTGCCGAGACGCCGCAGTGTTTAACGATGAGTGGACTGAAGGCACCAAAGCCCTGCTCGTTGATGGAGTCGCAGGCCATGTCGTAAACCTTTAAGAAAGTGGCCATTTGCTGTTGACGTTCAGTACTTTTCAGCACTTTCTCGCTGAAGGCAATCACGCCGTAGCGGCAATCCATCTGGCGGGTGTCCATCAGTACGGCACTGTTCAGCCGACGGGCCTGTGTGGCTTGTGGCTCAGGCAGCAGCAGGGCGTCGAGGATGCCATTCTCGAGCATGTTCAACCGCACACCCACGTCGTTGATTTGAATCTTGAACACCCGCTCAGCCTTCAGCTTAGCGCTGTCGACAGCATGGTCGGCGAGCAGTGCCGTGGCTGAGTAGCGTGTCATGGCAATCATCTTGTCATCGAGCTGTTCCAGACGCTTCAGACGGGCGCTGGGGTTAGTCACCAACTGCCACGAGAGGTTGGTCTGTGTGGCATAGCGCAATGCCGTGCCTTTTCGTTGCATGCGCTCGGCGCGTACCAGGTCGGTGGTCATCGCTTCCACGCGGCCTCTCAACATGGCGGTGTCGGCATCCATCTGTGCCTGGTAGGGACGCAGTCGAACGTCCAATCCCTCCTGGCCGAACAAGCCTAGGCTGTCGGCCACGAAGAGGGGCAGACAGTCGAGTGTGGGCATGACGGCTATTTTCAGCGCTGCCGAGTCGGCTTGCAGCTCCACTCTCCTTGTAGCTTCGCGTTGCTGGCGCTTCTGCTCTTCGGACGTGCCGCATGCAATGGTGGCCAGCGTGATTAAAACAATGTAAAATCGTCTCATTGGGATGCAAAAGTACGAAAAAGTTTTGTAACAACGAAAAAAATGCGTAACTTTGTGCCTGAAAACTGAAAAATCATGGCAAAGGACAAGATTGCATACGTCTGTTCGAACTGCGGACAGGAGTCACCGAAGTGGATTGGCAAGTGCCCTTCGTGTGGACAGTGGAACACATTTAAGGAGTTTAAGGTGGCAGCCGACACGGGGCGCCAGGCCGCTGCTTCGGCTGCTGCCCAGGCCGGGCATGCCCTGCGTAAGAGCCGTGCCCTGCGTCTCAGCGACATCAGTGGTCGTGACGAGCGGCGCATCGACATGCGCGACGCCGAGCTCAACCGCGTGCTTGGTGGCGGACTGGTGCCAGGCAGCATCGTCCTCCTTGGCGGTGAGCCGGGCATTGGCAAGTCGACGCTCTCGCTGCAGACCATGCTCAACCTGAGTCTTCCCTCCCAGCCGGGAGGTGACAGCGGGGGGCTGCGCATCCTCTACGTCAGCGGTGAGGAGAGCGCCTACCAGCTGAAGATGAGGGCGGAAAGGATAAAACCTGACGGCGGCGGGCCCGACTTCCTCATTCTCTGTGAAAATTCGCTGGAGGCCATCTTCGAACATATTAAAGAGGAGAAGCCCGAGCTGGTGGTCATCGACTCTATCCAGACCATTGCCACCGAGGACGTCGAGTCGAGTGCTGGCAGTATTGCTCAGGTGCGAGAGTGTGCCTCGAGCCTGTTGCGCTTTGCCAAGACCAGTGGCGTGCCGGTCATCCTCATTGGTCACATCACGAAGGAGGGCACGCTGGCAGGCCCCAAAATCTTAGAGCACATCGTTGATACCGTCATCCAGTTTGAGGGCGATCAGCACTACATGTACCGCATTCTGCGAAGCATGAAGAATCGATTCGGAAGTACTTCTGAGTTAGGTATTTATGAGATGCAGCAAAGCGGACTTCGACAGGTCTCGAACCCCTCAGAACTGCTCCTTAGCGAGAACCGCGACGGCCTGTCGGGCGTGGCCATCAGCTCGGCCATCGAGGGCGTGCGCCCCTTCCTCTTGGAGACGCAGGCACTGGTGTCGACGGCAGCCTACGGCACGCCTCAGCGTTCGGCGACGGGCTTCGACCAGCGACGCCTGAACATGCTGCTGGCCGTCCTCGAAAAGCGAGTGGGCTTCAAACTGATGCAGAAGGACGTATTCATCAATATTGCCGGTGGACTGCGCGTCACCGACATGGCCATGGACCTGTCGGTCATCGCTGCCGTGCTGTCGAGCAACGTCGACACGCCGATAGAGCAGGGGTGGTGCATGTGCGGTGAGGTGGGGCTCAGCGGTGAGGTGCGTCCTGTCAACCGCATCGACCAGCGTATTGCCGAGGCTGAGAAGCTGGGCTTCCAGCACATCATCGTTCCGCAGTACAACCTGCAGGGCCTCGACCGCCGGAAGTTCCACATCGAGCTGCACCCCGTGCGGAAGGTGGAAGGTGCGTTGCGGGAGTTGTTCGGATAGTGGAGTCGTGAAATGTGGAGTTAAAGTACTTAAAGGACAATAGATTATGAAGAAACTTTTAATTTGTATCGTTTTAATGGCCGTCCAGCTGACGTGCGTCATGGCTCAGCCGCAGGACCTGGATGCCAAGTATGCTACTGAGCTGTTGAAACCAGGCACTGAAGCCCCCGACTTCAAGTTGAAGACGTTGGAGGGCAAGTCGTTCAAACTGTCTTCGTTGAGGGGACGCTATGTCGTGCTCGACTGCTGGGCATCGTGGTGCCCCGACTGTCGGAAGGACATCCCCAACGTGCTGCGCATGTATGAGAAGTTCCACCAGCAAGGTGTGGAGTTCGTCGGCCTGTCGTTCGATACCGACCGCGAGAAATGGCAGCAGGCCGTTGAGCAGTATGGCCTATGCTATACGCAGGTGAGCGAGCTGCAGCGTATGAAGGACTCACCGCTGGCTCAGGCTTACGGCGTACGCTGGATTCCATCGATGTACCTTATTGCCCCCGACGGCAAGGTCGTGCTTGGCACGGTGCTGTCCGACAAGCTGGAAAAGACACTCTACGAACGCTGCGCCAAGCCTTTCACATCCAACGTCGAGCAGCTGACCATCGATGGCAGCAAGGGGCGCCTGGCTGCCGTCATCCAGAAACCGGAGCTGCCGGCGGGTAGGCAGTGCCCCATGGTGGTGCTCTGCCATGGCTTCACGGGCAACAAGGAGGCCCAGTTGCTCACCCTGGTCGCCGACTCGTTGCAGGCGCATGGCATCGCTTCCATCCGCTTCGATTTCAACGGACATGGAAAGAGCGAGGGCGACTTTCAGGAGATGACCGTCCCCAACGAGGTGGAAGATGCGAAATGCGTGATAGAGTATGTCCGCAACCTGCGCTATGTGTCGAAAGTTGCCATCGCCGGGCACTCGCAGGGTGGAGTAGTGGCAGCGATGACTGCCGGTGAGCTAACGGCGAACGACATCAGCGCCGTGGTGCTCTTTGCGCCTGCCGGTGTCATCCGCGACGATGCCATCCGTGGCTTAAAGCCCGACTTGTCGTTTGCTCGCGAGCTGAATCCCCTCGACCCGCCTGAGTACATCGAGATCTGGGGAGGGCTGAAGCTGGGGCGCGACTATATCCGTTCGGCGCAGACGCTGCCTATCTATGCCACCGCTCAGCACTATCAGGGACCAGCACTCATTATCCACGGCACTGCCGACCGTACCGTTCCCTATACCTACGGCGAGCGATTCCACGACATCTGGCCTTCCAGTGAGCTCGTCATTCTTGATGCCTTCGACCATGGTTTCTCGCAGTGCGTCTATCGTGTGGCTGATCTCGCCACCGACTATCTCGTCAAGACACTCTTGCCATCTGCTTCGAGGCAGACGGCAGGCGAGTAAGCAAGTTGAGTAAGGAGTTGAGGAGTAAGGAGTTCTTCGCAGAGCGAAGCGGCAAAGCCGAGCGGAGGGGGTAAAGTAGGATAGACTTGACGCTACGATACACCTGAGATGGCTATACTAATGACTTCTCGCTCGAGCTCTGCTCGCTTGCTACCAAAGGGACGCAAGAACTACCTCTAACTACTTCTAACTACCTCTAACTACATAAGTTGAGCAAATGCGAAACTTGAAATAATAATAAGGTGAAGCACTCAAGGATGAGGAGAATTTGAAAAAAACACCTCCGACACGCCGTTTTTAACCATTTCGGCACGGAATTTGCTGCTTGGCTTATAGAGAAAGGAGACAAGCGATATGGCATTTATAGACTATTACAAGATTTTAGGCGTCCAGAAGGACATTCCCCAGAAGGACGTGAAGAAGGCATACCTGAAGCGTGCCAAGCAGTTCCATCCCGACCTGCACCCCGAAGACCCTAAGGCCAAGGCAAAGTTCCAGGCACTGAACGAGGCTTACGACGTCATTGGCGACCCTGAGAAGCGTCGTAAGTACGACCAGTATGGCGAGCAGTGGAAGGACGCCGAGGCTTTCGGCGGCTTCTCGAAAGGGCAGGGTGGGGGCGGCTCCCCCTTTGAGGGCTTCGACTTCAGCAATTTCCAGTCGGGCGGTGGCTTCAGCTCATTCTTCGAGAACCTCTTTGGCGGAGGCGGTGGTAAGGGTGGCTTCAGCTTTAACATGGGTGGCGATGGTGGTGGCTTTGCCCGTCAGGCACCCCAAGAGTCGCACGCTTCTATCACTATCGACATGTACACGGCGCTGCTCGGCGGCGAGGTGATGGTGGGCCTGAGTGATGGCCAGAAGCTGCGCCTGAAGGTAAAGCCCGGCACGCAGCCTGGTACGAAGGTGCGACTGCGTGGCAAGGGGCAGGGTGGCACAGACCTCATCCTCACATACAACGTCACGCTGCCCACCTCGCTGAGCGACCGCCAGCGTGAGCTGCTCATGCAGATGCGTGTTTCGTAAGGCCTCTCATACAATAAAAGATGGAAAAGTCCGTTAAATCAGTAATATGATGAAACGGACTTTTCTTTTTCTTACCATAGTGCTTGGGCTGGTAGCCTGTTCAGACGACGACTCGTTTACCACCAACCCGACGGCGACACTATCGTTCTCGACCGACTCGGTGCTGATGGACACGGTCTTCTCAACCGTGGGCTCACGCACCTATGACTTCTGGGTTTATAACCGCTCGCGTGAAGGCGTCAGGCTGGCCAGCGTGCGTCTGCGCCAAGGCAATCAAACGGGGTTCCGTGTGAATGTCGATGGTTCGTATCTTGACAACAGCCTTGGCTCGGTGGTTACTGACTTGGAGGTGCGTAAGGGCGACAGCATCCGCGTCTTCGTGGAGCTGACGGCACCTGAGAATGGACTGCCGGAAGCGAAGCTCATCGAGGACGACCTGCTGTTCCGTCTGGAGAGCGGTGTCGAGCAGAAAGTGTGTTTGCGTGGCTATGCGTGGGATGCCCTTCAGCTGCGTGACTTTGTGGTATCGAAAGACTCGCTGGTGGAGAGCACCAAGCCGGTGGTCATCTACGGTGGGTTGCGCGTCGACAGTGCTGTGACGCTGACCATCCGCAACACGACGCTCTACTTCCACGACAAGGCAGGCATCGATGTCTTTGGCACACTGAAAACTGAGAATGTCGTGCTGCGTGGCGACCGCCTTGACCACCTCTTCGACTACTTGCCTTACGACCGTGTCGATGGGCAGTGGCGAGGTGTAACCTTTCATTCATCGTCGTTTAACAATCAACTGATAAATACTGAGATACGAAATACGGAGACGGGCGTCACCTGCGACTCGACAACCTTCTTCGGACCTGACGTGCAACGCCTTTATATGGAGCGCAGCATCGTCCATAACAGCAAGGGCAACGGCCTGCTGGCGTTCAACAGCTACATCGGTCTGCTGCGCTGTCAGTTCACTAACACGCTGGGCGACTGTGTGGCCGTCTATGGCGGTGCTGCCGTCATCGACCACTGCACGCTGGCGCAGTTCTATCCACTTTCAGCCGACCGTGGTGCTGCCCTGCGCTTCGCCAATTACTATGGCGACTATGCCTATCCGCTGGAGGCTATGCAGATGACGGGCTCCATCGTCACCGGCTATGCCGACGACGTGGTGATGGGCGCAAGCCGTCCCGACGATTCGCTAACTGTCTTCAACTACTTTTTCGAGAATAGCCTGCTGCGCACCCCTGTCGTCGACGATTCCATTAAGTTCGTGAACGTACGATGGGAGACGCCCGACGACTCCATTCAGGGCAAGCAGCATTTCGTGCTCATCGACGAGGAGAACCTCATCTACGATTTCCATCTCGACTCGCTTAGCACGGCCCAGGGCCTGGGGTGCTATTAAACCCCTCCCGGCCTCCCCGAAGGGGAGGAGATGATTTGCCACGGTTGAACACGGTTGGACACGGAAAAACGTGAGAATTGAAAAAATAGAAACCCCTGCTATGCTGGTTGAATGGCAGGGGTTTGTGATTGAACTTTCCCACGCTTTTCTCTTTAACAACGAATTAAAACTAATCTCACGAATCGTACGAATTGTAATTGATTTCACAAATTTCCGCCGCAGCGGCGATCACTTGTGCGTAGCAAATTTGTGTAATTCGTGAAACTTGTTTCTATTTGTGTAATTCGTTTGATTCGTCTAAATTCGTTGTTTTAAAAGGTCTCAGGGATGGAAAATTTGAGTCTGCTCGGCGCGGACTGTGAGTCTGCTCGGCGCGGACCGTGAGACTTCTCGGAGAAGACCGTGAGACTTCTCGGAGAAGACTGGGAGACTTCTCGGAGAGGACTGTGAGACTTCTAGGAGAGGACCGGGAGACTTCTAGGAGAGGACCGGGAGACTTCTCGGAAAGGTCTTTTACGGATGTAACGAACGAGCGTCCGTTTACTGAGCAACGGGAATCTTGTCGATGCGGCGCTGATGGCGTCCGCCTTCGAAGTCAGTGGCAAAGAACTCGTCCATAATCAAGCGGGCCATCTGTTCGTCAATGAAGCGGCCGGGCATGACGAGCACGTTGGCATCGTTGTGCTGGCGAATAAGGTGGGCAATCTCCGGTTGCCAGCAGAGCCCGGCACGGATGGACTGGTGCTTGTTCAGCGTCATGTTGATGCCCTCGCCACTGCCGCAGATGGCGATGCCGGGATAGACCTCGCCCGCCTCGATGCCACGAGCCAACGCATGTCCGAAGTCGCTGTAGTCACAGCTCTCCTCATTCAGCGTGCCATAGTCTTTGTACGCTAATCCTTTCTCGTCGAGATACTTCTTTACGAATTGTTTCAGGGCAAAGCCGGCGTGGTCGCTGGCTAAGCCAATGAGCTTTGTTTCCATATCAGTTGTGTTTATCAATTCGCCTGCAAAGATACAACCTTTTGGGCAAACCGCCAAATCTTTCGTAAAAAACATGCCACTCATGCACGTTGTTTGAAAAAAAAGTCGTAACTTTGCACCCAAATTTCTCAAGTTGAGTAGAAAGAAGTAGTAAGAAGTAGTAAGAAGTAGTAAGAAGTAGTAAGAAGTAGTTAAAAGTCGATAGACTTGACGCTACGATACAATGCGAAACTTGAATTAATAATTAAATCGAAAATATCACAGATGCCGGAAATATCAGTACGCGGCATGGAGATGCCCGAATCGCCCATTCGTAAGCTTGCCCCCTTGGCCGCTGCAGCCAAGCAGCGGGGCACGCGGGTGTATCATCTGAACATCGGACAACCTGACCTGCCAACACCACGCGAAGGACTTGACGCCCTGAAGCACATCGACCGCCAGATACTGGAGTACTCACCCTCGCAGGGCTATCAGAGCTACCGCGAGAAGTTGGTGGGCTACTACGCGAAGTACAATATTCAAGTCACTGCCGATGACATCATTATTACCAGCGGTGGCTCCGAGGCCGTGCTCTTTGCCTTCCTCAGCTGCCTGAACCCCGGCGACGAGATTATCGTTCCGGAGCCAGCCTATGCCAACTATATGGCTTTTGCCATCTCGGCGGGCGCCCGCATCCGTACCATCGCTACCACCATTGAGGAAGGTTTCTCGCTGCCTAAAGTCGAGAAGTTCGAAGAACTAATTAATGAACGCACGCGCGCTATTATGATATGTAACCCCAACAACCCCACGGGCTACCTTTACACGCGGCGTGAGATGAACCAGATACGCGACCTGGTGAAGAAGTATGACCTCTACCTGTTCAGCGACGAGGTCTACCGTGAGTACATCTATACTGGCTCGCCCTATATTTCGGCCTGCCATCTGGAGGGCATCGAGCAGAACGTCATCCTCATCGACTCCGTCAGCAAGCGTTACTCAGAGTGTGGCATCCGTATTGGTGCACTCATTACGAAGAACCGTGAGGTGCGCGCTGCCGTCATGAAGTTCTGCCAGGCACGCCTGTCGCCACCACTCATTGGTCAGATTGTGGCCGAGGCGTCGCTCGACGTGTCGGAGGAGTACATGCGCGATGTCTACGACGAGTATGTCGAGCGCCGCAAGTGCCTCATCGACGGTCTGAACCGTATTCCAGGTGTCTACTCACCCATTCCCATGGGCGCCTTCTACACAGTGGCACGCCTGCCGGTCGACGATGCCGAGAAGTTCTGCCGCTGGTGTCTCGCAGAGTTCAACTATGAGGGAGAAACGGTGATGATGGCCCCCGCTGCGGGCTTCTACACCACGCCGGGTGCAGGCCGTGACCAGGTGCGTATTGCCTACGTGCTGAAGAAGGAAGACCTGGAGCGTGCCCTCGTGGTGCTGCAAAAAGCCCTCGAGGCCTATCCGAACCGGAGAGATTGAGAAATCGGGAGATTGAATAATCGGGAATTGGTGAAATCGTGAAATACATCAGCTTTCCACTTTATATAGCCCAGCGTATCAATGGCGACAACGACGACAAGCAGGTCAGTCGCCCTGCCATTCGCATCGCTACCGTTGGCGTGGCCATCGGCCTGGCAGTGATGATTGTCACCGTCAGCGTCGTCATGGGCTTCAAGCACACCATCCGCGACAAGGTGGTGGGCTTCGGTAGTCATATCCAGGTACAGAACCTGTTTACGTATACCTCGTCGAACACCTATCCTATCTGTATGGGTGACAGCATGCTGAAAGTGCTTGGCGGCATTGATGGCGTGCGACATGCTGCACGTTACACGATGGCACAGGGCATCCTGAAGACCGACGATGACTTCCTGGGGGTGGTGTTCAAGGGCGTGGGCCCTGAGTACGACATGACCTTTCTCAGCGAGTGCATTGTCGACGGCGAGCTGCCTCAGTTCTCGGATACTGCCACCACCTACCCGCTGCTCATCTCGAAGACAATGGCCGACAAGCTGTTGCTGAAGACGGGCGAGCGTGTCTTTGCCTACTTCATTGGCGATGACGATGTGCGTGCACGCCGCTTCACCATCACGGGCATCTATCAGACCAATATGAAGCGCTTCGACGACCTGTTCTGCCTTACTGACATCTATGCTGCCCGAAAGATTAACGGCTGGGACACCGATATGTGCTCAGGCGCTGAGTTGCTCGTCGACGACTTCGACCGCTTGGAGGAGACCAGTCTTAATGTGGTGGCACAGGTGAATCGCACCAGCGACGGGCAGGGCAACAGCTATGCGACGCAGAACATCCGTGAGGCTTACCCGCAGGTGTTCTCATGGCTGGAGCTGCTCGACATCAATGTCTGGATCATCCTGGCGCTGATGGTTGCCGTGGCGGGGTTCACCATGATTAGCGGACTGCTGATCATCATCCTTGAGCGTACGCAGATGATTGGCGTGCTAAAAGCCCTTGGTGCTCGCAACAAGACCATCCGCCACACGTTCCTCTGGTTTGCAGTCTTCATCATCGGGCGCGGACTGCTGTGGGGCAACATCGTGGGCATCGGCATTGTCGTGCTACAACAGCTGACGGGCTTCGTGCGCCTCGACGCGCAGACCTACTACGTCAGCGAGGCGCCCATGGAACTGTCAGTGCCCATCATCGTGCTGCTCAACGTGGCTACGCTCATCGTCAGCGTGCTGGCTCTCATAGCACCCAGTTTCCTCGTCAGCCACATCCATCCCGCACGTTCCATGCGGTACGAATAAGCTATTTCCGCTTTTTCCTTTAAAATTACTAAAAATTGCACGAAAAGTTTGGGAATGTGCAAGAAACATTGTACCTTTGCACAAAAATTCTAAAACCGTGCAAAAAGTGACGTGCCGACACACCTCTGCGAAGGGGTGAGTACGCACTCGAAGCTATTTTACAAGCAATGGAAAAAGTACCTAGTTTTAACGAACTAATCGAGAAAAGCATCATCGATCATTGGGACATGAACGCGCTCACCGACTACCGGGGGCAGACACTGCAGTACCACGACGTGGCTCGCAAGATTGAGAAGGTGCATATTCTTTTTGAGAATTCCGGTGTCACAAAGGGCGACAAGATTGCCATTTGCGGGCGAAACAGCAGTCAGTGGGCTGTCGCATTCCTGGCCACACTGACCTATGGCGCCATCGCCGTGCCCATTCTTCATGAGTTCATGCCCGAACAGATTCATAACATCGTGAACCACAGCGATGCCAAGCTGCTCTTTGCGGGCGACCACGTGGCCGGCACCATCGACCCAGAGCAGATGCCAGGTCTCGAGGGCGTGATACGCAACACCGACTACTCGCTGCTCATCGCCCGCACCGACAAGTTGACCTACGCCCGTGAGCACCTCAACGAGCTCTTCGGCAAAAAGTTCCCAAAGAACTTCCGAAAGGATCACATCAGCTACTACCGTGAGGCCGACGGCGAGGAGTTGGCTATGATCAACTACACCAGCGGCACCACGGGCTTCTCGAAGGGTGTCATGCTTCCTTACCGCGCACTGTGGTCGAACTACGACTTCGCCTGTAAAGTGATGGGGCAGCAAGTGAAAGCTGGATCGAGCGTTATCTCCATTCTGCCCATGGCCCACATGTACGGCATGGCTTTCGAGTTCCTCTTTGAGTTCCTGCGTGGCTGCCACGTCTTCTATCTCAACCGCACCCCCTCGCCGGCTATCATCGCCCAGGCTTTCGCCGAGGTGAAGCCCGCCATCATCATCGCCGTGCCGTTGGTCATCGAGAAGATCATACGCAAGCGGGTGTTCCCCAAGATTCAGAACAACCGCATGCGCCTGCTGCTCCAGATGCCCTTCATCAACCTGCGGGTTCGCGAGATGATCTGCAACGAGGTGAAAAAAGCCTTCGGTGGCGAGTTCTTCGAGGTCATCATAGGTGGAGCGGCATTCAACCGCGAGGTGGAGCAATTCCTGCAGCAGATACAGTTCCCGTTCACGGTGGGCTATGGCGCCACGGAGTGCGCACCCATCATCTGCTATGCCGACTGGAGAGAGTTCGTGCCCGGCAGCTGCGGGCGCGCTGTCACCCACATGGAGGTGCGTATCGACTCTCCCAATCCGCGCAGCATTCCTGGCGAGATTCTGGCACGCGGCATGAATGTCATGATCGGCTACTACAAGAACGAGGAGGCTACACGCGAGACCATCGACCGCGACGGCTGGTATCACACTGGCGACCTCGGCACGATGGATGCCGACGGCAACGTCTACATCAATGGTCGTTCGAAGAACATGCTCCTCGGCTCGAATGGTCAGAACATCTATCCCGAGGAGATTGAGGACAAGCTCAACTCTATGGCCATGGTCGTCGAGAGCATCGTTGTGCAGCGTGACACGAAGCTCGTCGCACTTGTTCATCCCGATATGGACGAGGCCAAGAGCATGAGTCTTACTCGTGAAGACCTGCAGAACATCATGAACCAGAATCTGGCCGGTCTGAACCAGCAACTGCCTGCATACGAGAAGATTAGTGAGGTAGAAATCCACGATCAGGAGTTTGCCAAGACGCCCAAAAAGAGCATCAAGCGCTACCTCTACAAATGAACCTATGTTCGTAGGCCAACTAACCTATGTTCATACCCCCCATGAACCTATGTTCGTAGCGCCACGAACATAGGTTCATTTTTTCTGGCAGGCAGCACATACTCCCTTCACAACATATTCCGTCTCGTCAGGCACGAAACCAGCGGGCAGCGCGACGGTCGGAATCTCAACGTTGGTCAGGCAGAAGGTGCGGTGGCAACGTCGGCAGGTCAGGTGTACATGTCCGTGACAGTGGCGCGTGTCGTCAATATGGCAGACGCAGTACTTCTGTGCCCCCGACCCGTCGTCGATGTCGTGCAGCAGATGGGCTTCCGTCAGGAGCGTCAGCGTACGGAAGAGTGTTGAGCGGTCTACCGTTGGCAGTGCCGCCTCCAGGTCGGCCAGGCTGAAGGCATCCTTGAACCCATGTCGCACCTGTCGCCAGATCATCAGTCGTACGGCCGTAATCCTCAGTCCTGCATTCAGCAGCGCCTGCTCGTCAGTTATTTCTATGTGCATTCCTTCTTTGAGTAGTTGTTCGGCTGCAAAGTTACGAATAATAGTTCGAACAGCCAAGGCAATTCTGTAAAAAACGAACGAATTGTTTGCTTATCTCACGAAAAAGTGGTATCTTTGCACCTGATTACTAACTAACAACAACATGAAACGATTATTAGCTATGGCCATCGTGGCCATCGGCCTGTCAGCAACAGCGACAGCCGCCGAACCTGTCAGCGTCACTGTCCATACGAAGCAGGGCGCGCAGACCATTCACAAAGAGATTTACGGACAGTTTGCCGAGCACCTCGGCACTTGCATCTATGGCGGACTATGGGTAGGCCCCGACAGCCCCATTCCTAACATTGAAGGTTACCGCAAAGACGTGTTCGAGGCCTTGAAAGCGCTGCAGATTCCCGTGCTGCGTTGGCCTGGCGGCTGCTTTGCCGACGAGTATCACTGGCGAGACGGCATTGGGCCGCGCTCTAAGCGCCCATCGATGAAGAACAACAACTGGGGTGGCACCATTGAGGACAACTCCTTCGGCACCCACGAGTTCCTGAACCTCTGCGAGATGCTTGGCTGTGAACCCTATATCAGCGGCAACGTAGGCAGTGGCACCGTCGAGGAGCTTGCCAAGTGGGTGGAGTATATGACCAGCGAGGAGGGCACGCCGATGGCAAACCTCCGTAAACAGAACGGTCGTGAGAAACCGTGGCACGTGAAGTTCCTCGGCGTGGGCAATGAGTCGTGGGGCTGCGGTGGCAGCATGCGTCCTGAATACTATAGTGACCTCTACCGGCGCTACAGCACCTACTGCCGCAACTATGACGGCAATCATCTCTACAAGATCGCCAGTGGCGCCTCCGATTACGACTATGACTGGACGCGCGTGCTGATGGACAGGGTGGGCAACCGCATGCAGGGTCTCTCGCTGCACTACTACACTGTCAGTGGCTGGAACGGGTCGAAGGGCTCCGCTACACAGTTCGATGACCAGCAGTACTACTGGACACTGGGCAAGTGCCTGGAGATTGAGGACGTCATCAAGAAGCACAAGGCCATCATGGACGAGAAAGACCCTCAGCGGCGCATCGGCCTGCTGGTCGACGAGTGGGGTACTTGGTGGGACGAGGAGCCTGGTACCGTCCGCGGACATCTTTATCAGCAGAACGCCCTGCGCGACGCCTTTGTGGCTGCACTCTCGCTGAACGTCTTCCATCGCCACACCGACCGTGTGCGTATGGCCAACATCGCACAGATTGTCAATGTCCTGCAGTCGATGATTCTCACCGACCAGAAGGATGGCGGGCACATGGTGCTCACGCCTACCTATCACGTCTTCCAGATGTACACACCCTTCCAGGAGGCCACCTTCCTGCCTCTCGACATCGACAGCCCCCAGATGCGGGTGCGCCATGAGATGAATCGTGACATGAGCGACGACAGCTTCCGCACGCTGCCCCTCGTCTCGGCCTCTGCCGCTAAGACGAAGGAGGGCGCACTGGTGCTCTCGCTGACCAATGTTAGCCTCGACCAGCCACAGGAGCTCAGCATTACCCTTGAGGATTTTACGGCCAAGGAGGTCGCCGGGCGTATGCTCACTGCTAAGAATGTCGCCGACTACAACGACTTCGAACATCCTGACCGCGTGGCTCCCATCGACTTCAAGGATGCCAAACTAAGCAAGAAGGGGTTGCTGACGGTGAAACTGCCAGCAAAGTCGTTGGTGGTGCTCACCCTGAAGTAGTCTTTCCGTCTTTTATCCTTCCCTCCTCCCTTTTGTGGAGGCAGGGAGGGCTTTTCATCTTTCTTCTTTCATTTTTCATCTTCTCTTTTTGGCTGTTTGAATATTTTTTCGTAACTTTGCCGACAATTTACACATATCTTCTAAAACAAAGTATTTATGAACGACAACAAGGTAATGAATCGCGCAGCGGACAACATCCGTATTCTGGCCGCTGCAATGGTAGAAAAAGCTAAGAGTGGACATCCCGGAGGTGCCATGGGTGGTGCAGATTTCATCAACACGCTGTATAGCGAGTTCCTCGTCTACGACCCGGAGAACCCCGAGTGGGAGGGACGCGACCGCTTCTTCCTCGACCCCGGCCACATGGCCCCCATGCTCTACTCACAGCTGACGCTTATCGGTAAGTACACACTGGCCGACCTGCAGCAACTGCGTCAGTGGGGGAGCGTCACGCCAGGCCATCCCGAGCGTGAGCTGGCACGTGGCATCGAGAATACCAGCGGCCCCTTAGGCCAGGGACACACCTTTGCCGTGGGTGCCGCCATCGCCGCCAAGTTCCTGAAGGCCCGCTTGGGCAACGTCATGAACCAGACCATCTACGCATACATCTCTGACGGTGGCGTGCAAGAGGAAATCTCGCAGGGCGCAGGCCGTATTGCCGGTAACCTGGGGCTTGACAACCTCATCATGTTCTACGACGCCAACGATATCCAGCTCTCCACGCGCACCGAGGTGGTGACCTCTGAGGACACGGCCCGCAAGTATGAGGCATGGGGCTGGTACGTGCAGAAGATCGATGGAAACGACGTCGACCAGATTCGCGAAGCCATCCGTAATGCACAGGCTGAGGCTGAGCGTCCGAGCCTTATCATCGGTCACTGTGTCATGGGCAAGGGTGCCCGCAAGGCCGACGGCTCCAGCTACGAGAGCAACTGTGCCACCCACGGTGCACCCCTCGGTGGCGACAACTTCGTGCAGACGATGAAGAACCTGGGTGCCGATCCCGAGAACCCATTCCAGATATTCCCCGAGGTACAGGAGATGTACGACCGTCGGCGTGAGGAGCTGAAGCAGATTTGTGCCCAGCGCTATGCCGAGAAGGAAGAGTGGGCCAAGGGCCATCCCGTACAGGCCAAACAACTGGAAGAGTGGTTCAGTGGCAAGGCTCCGCAGATCGACTGGACGAAGGTCGAGCAGAAGGCTGGTGCTGCCACGCGCGGTGCCAGTGCCACGGTGCTCAGCGCACTTGCCGAGCAGGTGCCCAACATGATCTGCGCCTCGGCCGACCTGAGCAACAGCGACAAGACCGACGGCTTCCTGAAGAAGACCCACGACCTGGTGCGCGGCGACTTCACTGGCGCCTTCTTCCAGGCTGGCGTGGCTGAGCTGACGATGGCTTGCTGCTGCATCGGCATGGCCCTGCATGGTGGCGTCATTCCTGCCTGCGGCACGTTCTTCGTATTCTCCGACTATATGAAACCCGCTGTGCGTATGGCTGCCCTGATGGAGCTGCCCGTGAAGTTCATTTGGACACACGACGCCTTCCGTGTTGGTGAGGACGGCCCCACCCACGAGCCCGTGGAGCAGGAGGCTCAGATTCGCCTGATGGAGAAGCTGAAGAACCACAGCGGACGCCCCTCGATGCTTGTCGTCCGTCCTGCCGATGCTGAGGAGACCACCGTCTGCTGGCGCATGGCAATGGAGAACACGCTGACGCCCACTGCTCTCATCTTCTCCCGTCAGAACATCGATATGCTGCCTGAGGGCAACGACTACTCGCAAGCCACACGTGGCGCCTACATCGTGGCAGGAAGCGATGCCGACTACGACGTTATTCTGCTGGCTAGTGGCTCAGAGGTGAGCACCTTGCTCGCCGGTGCCAAGCTGCTCCGCGAGGACGGCGTGAAGGTGCGTGTGGTCAGCGTTCCCAGTGAGGGCCTGTTCCGTCAGCAGCCTGCCGACTATCAGCAGAGCGTGCTGCCCGCTGGCAAGAAGAAGTTCGGCATGACCGCCGGTCTGCCTGTCACCCTCGAGGGTCTTGTCGGTGGCGATGGCTGTGTTTGGGGCATGCAGAGCTTCGGTTTCAGCGCTCCTTACAAAGTGCTCGACGAGAAGCTTGGCTATACTGGCCAGAACGTCTACGAGCAGGTGAAGAAGCTGCTGGCATAGCATGAACCTTTAGTCTCCCTAAGTGCATTCATGGGGGAGACTTCTATTGGGAGACCTCCCTGAGACCTCCTGTACGAGGGGGATAAGTTACCTTTTCCGTGGAGAAGTAACTTATCCCCTTCTTCATATCACAGAGTGACAAGATTTTCAGTACGATGCAAACGATGTTGACAAGCAATTCAGTTTAACCCGGTGAAAACTGTCAAGTGAAATCAGGAAAAGGCAATAGCCAATATGGAAAAAATAATTCATAAACGACATAAAGAAGCGAACTTGCATTTGCAAGTGACCTATGGCCGGGCGGACTTAAGATGCTGAAAGCTTCTTATGCCAACAGCTACATCGTAACCAAAAAATGAGTTTGAATTGAAAAAAAAGCGCATTTCCACTTTACATTTTCTCTGTCTGAACTGTATTATAAGTGTATGACACGAAAAGAACTTGAAAATCTGTTCAAGACGCACTACACGCAGATGTATCATCTGGCACTCACACTGCTCTTCGACGAAGCGGAGAGCAAGGATGTGGTGAGCGAGGTGTTCGCCAACCTGCTCAGTGGCAAGACGATGATGCGAGCAGACAATGCACGAGCGTTTCTGTTGGCGAGTGTGCATCATCGCTGTCTGAATGTGTTGCGGCACAAACAGGTGCAAGAACGCTTTGCACGCCTACTCACAGAGAACAGCGATAAACTTGTCAACGGCGATACAGCGGAAGATAAAATGCAGATGGAAGAACTGATGCACTATGTGCGGAACAACCTGTCACCGATGGAGCAGAATACCTTCCGAATGCGCTACCTAAAGGAGATGACCTGCCAGGAGGTGGCTGAAGCGCTGAACGTAAGCCGCCAGACCGTTCACACCTACCTGAAGCAGGCTGTGGAGAAAATCAGAAAGTATTTCAATTCAAACTCAAAAGCAATATGATGACCGATGAAAAGCGTATAGAGTGGCTCTTGGAATTACAAAACCACCCTGAGCAACTGACCGACGAACAGTTGCAGCAGATACTCGCCGATGACGAGATGCACCGGCTTGTAGAGCAACTTGGCTTCGCTAAGCGTGCCTTTAAGCACAATGAACTGACGAACGAGCGAGAGCAGAGTGATGCTTGCATCGACTCTGCCGAGCGAGGAGGAAGAAGGCGAAGCCAACTTATAAACGACACTCCTGATGTGGATGCCGAATGGGAGAAATTTGCAACTTGTCATGCAGAGCAACTGGATGCTCTTGACGAAGAAAAGCCCAAGTGGCATTCTTCATTCTTTACTCTTCATTCTTCATTTCAAAAGATTGCGGCATTCTTCATTGGTGTGCTCTTGGCTTCGGGCATTGCCTATGCTGCCATTCAAATTGTGCGCAATATCAACACTTCTAAACCTCAACCGCCTACTACGGAGCAAACGACCGACATCGAGCCAGTCACTTCCTTGCCTGCAGATACGATTAAGGCAGACACCATCACGTCTGAGTCTTACGTCTTCAACAATGTGCCACTCGACTCCATGCTCGCGGCCATTGCTGCTGCCCACGGGGTCGACGTTGAATTTGAGAATGAAGCTGCTCGCGGGCTTCGTTTCCATTTCGTATGGAAGCGTGAAGACAGCCTCGCTCGCGTCGTAGAGAAGTTGAACACTTTCGAAGCCGTGAACATCGGTATGGAAGACAAAAAGCTGGTGGTAAGATGAGACACACGCTATATACTTTAACACTCATGGCCTGCATCCTCTGCATGCCACTTGACACCTTCGCACAGCGTGTCAGCCACATATATAATAATGTGTCGCTCAGCGAAGCCCTGCTTCAGCTGAACAACGAGCAGAAGGAAATGACAAACGAGCAAGCGCAGAGTGATGCTCGCGTCAACTCTGCCGAGCGAGGAGGAGTTCGACGTAGTCAATACGTCGTCAACTTCCTCTACAATGAGTTGGAGGACTTCCGCATCACCACCACCGTCAGCCGCAAGTCGCTACCCGATGCCATCCAACAGATGATAGGCTTCTATCCTGTCCGCATGACCGTGAAGCCCGACGACCACGAGATCTATGTGGAGTGTACCAATAAGACTGACCGCCGTCTGACGGGTACCATTATCGACGAACAGAGCCAGCCCGTTGCGTATGCCAACGTCGCCATCCTCAATCCCACTGACTCCACGCTGCTTAGTGGCGGAGTATCGAATGAAAGCGGGTATTTCGCCATTCCCTATGAAACTCCTCCCCCAGTCGGGGGAGGTCGGGAGGGGGCTGTTCTCGCCCGCATTTCCTACGTCGGCTATAAGACCATCTATCGGCTTTGTAACCAGTCTGAACTTGGTACAATACGGATGCAGCCAGAAACACAAACATTGAAAGGCGTAACCGTGAAAGGTGAGCGAATCGTCTCGACAACGGAAAACGGGCACCTTGTTTACAATATGCCAATGTTGCTGCAGGTCTATCCTGCCGACGATGCCTACGAGGCCCTGACACGCATCCCCGGCGTTATTGACATGAACGGCAACATCTTGTTCTGTGGTCAGCAGGTGACGCTTATCATCAACGGCAAGGCGACAACGCTCGATGCCGACAAGGTGGTAGACCGGCTGAAGGCTATGCCTGCCGACATGCTGGCCAAGGCCGAAGTGATGCCGTCGGCTCCTGCCAAATACCATGTGCGAGGCATGGCCATCAACATCGTGACAAAGGACTTTACGGGTACCAACCAGCTCTCAGGGCAAAACAATTGGGTATGGCGGCAGAGCAGATACGGCACGGGATACTGGGCACCCAGCATCATCTTTAACCAGGGCAAGCTGAGCATGGATTTGTCGTATGGCTTCACCAAAGGCAGTGGCTATGGGCAGGTGGAGCACAAGGCTAACCATCCGCTGGGCGACCAGCGCAAGGCCTACAGCGACGAGACCCACAACCGCAGCGACGGCCTCGACCACGAATACCGCATCGGCATGGACTATGCCTTCAGCGACGACCACCGCTTTAGTCTGGCTTATACCGGCCAGTGGAGCAGCACACGCTCCACCAACACCACCACGGGCACCGCACTATCCACGCAGCACTCCCACGAGCACGACTATCTGCACAACATCGACGCCAGCTACGACACGCCTTTCGGCTTAGAACTCAGCGCCTCCTACACCAACTATCAGAATCCACGTACGCAAAACCTCGACGGCGAGATGTACAACACCCGGCGCGACCTCTTCGTAGACAGCCGTCAGAAGGTGGGCAAGTGGCTCTTCACCGCCGACCAGACACACACGCTGAGGAATGGCTGGGAGCTGAACTATGGTACCAAGGCACAGTTCACGAACAACAACAGCTATCAGATGACGCTTGACACGGAAGGAAAGGCGATTCCCGACGCTTCGACTCACGTCGACTACGACGAGCGCATCGTCAATGCCTACGCAGGTTTCAGCAAGCAGATGGGCGAAGCGCTGAGCTTCGACGCCTCGCTGACCATGGAGCAGTATCACGCCACGAAGTGGGACGAGTGGCGCGTCTACCCTCAGTTCAACGCCATGTGGAACGTCAACGCGAAGAACATGCTCAACCTCTCGTTCAGCAGCGAGGCTGTCTATCCCAGTTACTGGAGCACCATGAGCAGCATCTACTACGCCTCGGCCTACAGCGAGATATGGGGCAATCCCGACCTCAAGCCCATGTTGAAATACGACATCAACCTGATGTGGCAACTCGATCGCAAGTATACTTTCACGGCCTTTGCACAATTTGAGCCTGACTATTTCGTGCAAATGGCTTATCAGCCCTCCGACCGCATGGCCGTCGTCATGAAGGAAACCAATTTCGACTACTCCAACTACTTCGGCCTGCAAGCATCTGCGCAGTTCAGCGTTGGCAGTTGGCTGAACGGCAATGTCATGGCCACCGCCCTTTACCGCCACGACAAGACTAATTTCTTCGACCTGCCCATCGACCGCACCTGCCTCTCTGGCATACTGGGTGGCATGGCCGTAGCCAAGTTGTCGCAGAAGCACAACATCCAGTTCATCCTCAATCCGTTCTTCCAGTCAAAGGCCATCCAAGGTCTTTACGACATTGACCCCTTCCTGCGGCTCAATGCCACACTCCGCTACACCACGAAGGGCGGAAAGTGGAGCCTCGTGGCCAAAGGTGAGAACATCGTGAACGCCCACATAGACACTCGCTCCACGATAGCCAATCAGAACTACAGCATGTGCGTTTGGATTCCCTATGCGAACTATTCGCTCACCGCCATCTACCGCATCGGTAACTTCAAGGAGAAGCAGAAGAAGGCTGTGGATACCTCGCGCATGGGGTATTGAACCGACTATAATTGAAGCTCATATTGATGAGATAAGCAATCACGCCTCTACCATAGAAAAGAGGTTGTACGACACAGGCTATATAGCATCTGCCTATCTCGCCAAGGTGCTTGCCAGCCAAACGAACCAGATTGTCATCTGTTTCAAAACACAAAAAAGCGACGAGCTTCACAGCTGGTCGCTTTTTCTTACTTCAAATAGGTATTAGTTCTTTTAAGGTAAAAAGATTGTTTTCAGGATAACGATGCAAAGATAATGCTTTTTCGTGAACCCTGCAAACTTTTTCGCCTTTTTTTTTCAAAAAAGTTTGTGTGTGCCCACACAGCGCGATTGATTTGTGTCAAGAGTGCACAAAAGTGCATTTTTTCGGTCATTTTGAGGTGACATGTCAGTTGTCATCGCCACCGTCAACGAGCTCCTCCATTTCCTCAATGTCGAGCAACTCGTCATCATCGTTGCCGACAGACATGGCGCCACAGGGGTCAAAGTCCTCAGGAATGTCGAACTGATCGTCCTGGGTGTAGCCAAGCGACGGGTCGGCATAGACCTTGTTGATGTAATTGGCAAAGATGGGCAGTGCCAGCGCGGCACCTTGGCCTTGGGTCATATTGTCGAAGTGGATGTCGCGATCGTCGCCGCCAACCCAGCAACCCGTGACGAGTTTTGGCGCCACGCCCATGAACCAGGCGTCGCTGTTGTCGTTGGTGGTACCTGTTTTGCCACCGAGCGGAGCGGTGATGTTGTGGCGGTAGCGCAGTCGTCCGGCAGTGCCTCCGTCGACGACGGCGCGCAGCATGTAGAGCATCTTGTACGAGCTCTCGGCGCTGATGACCTCGTTCATGCGTGGAGTGAAGCGTGCCAGCTCGTTACCCTCGTTGTCGACGATGTGTGTGACGTAGAGTGGGGCGGTGCGTATGCCGTGGTTGACGAATGCCGTATAGGCACTGACCATCTCAGCGACGGTGATTTCGCAGGGGCCGAGGCATAGTGCTGGCGAGGGGTGTATTTCAGGGTTGTTGATGCCGTAGTTGCGCAGCAGGGTGACGAAACCTTCGGGTGTGAGGTAGTTCATCATGAGGTGAGCCGATATCCAGTTGTTCGACTGCTGCAGACCCCATTTCAGGGTGACCATCTCGCCATAGCGTGCACGACTGCCGTTGCGCGGTGTCCAGGGCTTGCCTGCTACGTAGTAGGTCTCCTGAACGTTAGGCACCTGGTCGCAGGGTGTCATACCGTCCTGCATGGCTTGTGAGTAGAGCAGGGGCTTGATGGTGGAGCCCACTTGGCGGCGTCCCTCTGTAGCCATGTCGTAAGCGAAGTGCTGGAAGTCGAGTCCGCCGACGTAGGCTTTCACCTGTCCGTCCTGCGGTGACATGCTGAAGAAGCCAGTGCGCAGGAACGACTTGTAGTAGCGGATAGAGTCCATGGGCGTCATGGTGGTGTCTACCTCGCCGCGGTCGTAGGTGAAGACGGTCATCTTCACAGGCGTATTGAAGGCCTTGCGGATGTCAGCTTCTGAGGCGCCTGCAGCCAGCATGGTGTTGTAGCGCTCACATTGGCGCACGTTGCGCTGCAGTATTTTATCGACGTCGGCTTTCGACAGCTTGTTGGAGTAGGGTGGGTTGGCTTTCTGCCTGTTGGCCTTGCTGAATTCGGGCTGCATCTTTGCGACGACGTGCTCGTAACAGGCTTCCTCGGCATACTTCTGCATGCGTGAGTCGATGGTGGTGTAGATCTTGAGGCCGTCGGTATAGATGTTGTAGTAGGAGCCGTTGTGCTTCTTATTCTTGTTACACCAGCCGTAGAGCGGGTCGTGGACCCAGTTGAGCGAGTCGATGTGGTATTTGACGCGGTTCCACTGCGGGTAGTTCTTACGCTCGGGCTTACGAGCCATCATGTAGCGGCGCAGGAAGTCGCGGAAGTAGGTGGCCATGCCGGCGTTGTGGTCGGCAACGTGGAACTGCAGCGTGAGTGGCTCGCGGCAGAGGCTGTCGAACTGCTCGCTGGTGATATAGCCAGCCTTCCGCATCTGGTCAAGTACGACGTTGCGGCGACTCTGGCTACGGTCGTGGAAGCGGCGCGGGTTGAAGTAGGACGGGTTCTTACACATACCGACGAGCGTGGCGCACTCGGTCGTGCTGAGGTCTTTCGGCTCCTTTGAGAAGTAGGTGGCGGCAGCGGTCTTGATGCCCACGGCATTGTTGAGGAAGTCGAAGTAGTTCAGGTACATGGCGATGATTTCCTCCTTGGTATAGTTGCGCTCCAGCTGAACGGCGATAACCCACTCGATGGGTTTCTGCAGCATGCGCTCCATCGACGAGTGGGCCGCATCGCTGAACAGCTGCTTGGCCAACTGCTGGGTGATGGTGGAGCCACCGCCGGCGTTCTTCTGCTGAAGGATGCCGCGCTTCAGGATGGCACGTCCGAGGGCATAGAAGTCGACGCCCGAATGGTCGTAGAAACGCGCATCCTCCGTGGCCACGAGCGCATGAACAAGGTCGATGGGCAGGTCCTTGTAGTCCACCATTACGCGGTTTTCGCGACTGACGCTCCACGTGCCCATGAGCTTGCCGTCGGCAGAGTAGACCTGTGAGGCATAGCGGTTGATGGGGTTCTGAAGGTCCTCGATGGGCGGCATGTAGCCAATCATGCCTTTGCTGATGGCCCAGAAGATGCCGATGGCGGCCAGCACTCCCACGATGAGCACCGTCCACAATATTCTAATAAACCATTTCTTCATTGTGCATTCTTTTTCTTTAAGCAAACTTGTGACCGAAGCCATTACTTGGCCATTTGGCAGACAAAAGTACGGATAAAAAATGAAATATGCAAATTTTAGCACTTAAAAAGCGTTTTGCAGCCTTATTTTATGCCAAAAAACAACTCCGCCCGTCCACATTCAGTGAACAGGCGGAGCCTCATTAAATTATTAATCTTTAATTTTAATCTTTCATCTTTAATCTTTCATCTTTCATCTACTTACTCGCCCTTCTCCATCTGAGCCTTCAGCTGAGCAAGCACGTCGATGTCACCGAGAGTGGTGCTGGCGGCAACGTTCTCGATCTTCGGCGTCTCGTCCTTCTTGGCGGCACGGGGAGCCTGGGTGGCAGCAGCCTTGCGGGCAGCACGCTTCTCGTCACGCTGCACATCCTCGAAGGTGCGGCTGTGCGAGAGGATGATGCGCTTGGAGTCCTTGTTGAACTCGATGACCTTGAAGGGCAGCACTTCGCCCTGCTGGGCCTGTGAGCCATCCTCCTTGACAAGGTGCTTGGGCGTGGCAAAGCCTTCGACGTTCTCGTCGAGCTGTACGACGGCGCCCTTCTCGAGCATCTCGGTGATCTTGCCTTCGTGGACGGAACCAACGGTGTACTGCTCCTCGAAAGCGTCCCATGGATTGTCTTCAAGCTGCTTGTGGCCGAGGCTGAGACGACGGTTCTCCTTGTCGATGTCGAGCACGACAACGTCGATGGGCTCGCCAACCTTGGTGAACTCTGAGGGGTGCTTCACCTTCTTCGTCCAGCTCAGGTCGCTGATGTGGATCAGACCATCGACACCCTCCTCCAGCTCGACGAACACGCCGAAGTTGGTGAAGTTGCGAACCTTTGCATTGTGCTTCGAGCCGACGGGGTACTTCACCTCGATGGCCTCCCATGGGTCTTCCTTCAGCTGCTTGATGCCCCGCGTCATCTTGCGCTCCTCGCGGCCGAACGTCAGGCTCACTGCCTCCACCCCGTCGCCCACCTTCAGGAACTCCTGGGCGCTGCGCAGGTGCTGGCTCCACGACATCTCGCTGACGTGAATCAGACCCTCAACGCCGGGCTGTACCTCGACGAATGCACCGTAGTCGGCAAGAACGACAACCTTACCCTTGATGTGGTCACCAACCTTGAGCTCCTGATCCAGAGCATCCCAAGGATGAGGAGTGAGCTGCTTCAGACCGAGGGCGATGCGGCGCTTCTCGTCGTCGAAGTCGAGGATAACCACATTGATCTTCTGGTCGAGTTCAACCACCTTGTGGGGATCGTCAACACGGCCCCAAGACAGGTCTGTGATATGGATGAGTCCGTCAACACCACCGAGGTCAACGAATACACCGTAAGAGGTGATATTCTTAACTGTACCCTCGAGGATCTGACCCTTCTCAAGCTTACCGATAATCTCCTTCTTCTGTGCCTCGATCTCCTGCTCAATAAGAGCTTTGTGAGATACAACGACATTGCGGAACTCCTGGTTGATCTTCACAACCTTGAACTCCATCGTCTTGCCAACGAACTGGTCGTAGTCGCGTATGGGGTGAACGTCGATCTGTGAGCCGGGGAGGAATGCCTCGATACCGAACACGTCAACAATCATACCGCCCTTTGTGCGACACTTAATGTAACCCTGGATGATAGCATCTGCCTCAAGAGCCTCGTTGACCTTGTCCCAAGACTTAGACATGCGAGCCTTCTTGTGAGAGAGGATCAGCTGACCCTTCTTGTCCTCAGCGCTCTCTACGTAAACCTCTACCTTGTCACCGATCTTCAGATCAGGATTGTAGCGGAACTCAGAAGCGGGGATGATACCATCGCTCTTGTAGCCGATGTTGACAACAACTTCCTTCTTGTCAACAGAGATTACCTTACCTTCAACAACCTGATGGTCGGCAACCTTGCTAAGGGTTTCGTCGTAAGCCT
>JAEEGL013011583.1_pt1 | contig 48435 bp, 40 predicted proteins | sample 9134231 | NCBI WGS metagenome assembly JAEEGL01 (sample SAMN16246548, study PRJNA631951) | gut metagenome | biome: gut microbiome; feature: rumen; material: fiber-attached | host: Bos | place: Iran: Karaj | collected 2018-10 | reverse complement strand
GGTCGACACGCCCGCCGCCTCCAGCCTGGCGGCGATGCCCCTTCCAACCCTCCAGAAATCGGTCAGCGGCTTGTGGTCCCAGAGCAAGCGGCGGTAGGACATCTCGTTCAAGTCCGCCACCCTCACCCCGTCCGCGTCCGGTTCACTGTGCTTCGCGACTATGTCCATCGCCACCTTGGCCAGATACAGGTTCGTGCCTATCCCGGCCGTCGCCGTAATGCCCGTCGAGGCAAGCACGTCGCGTATCATCCTCATTGCCAGGTCGTGAGCTGAGCAGGAATAGGTCGTAAGATAATCGGTAGCGTCTATGAACACCTCGTCGATTGAATAAACGTGTATGTCTTCCGGAGCGACATACTTTAAATAGATGGAATAAATCCTGCTGCTCACCTGCATGTAGAGTGCCATCCTGGGAGTAGCCACGATATAATCAAGCTCCTGCGACGGGTCGGTGCGGAGAGCCTTCGCGTCACATGAGCGGGCGACAGGTTTCAGGCCCTGCGCCGTCTGCCGCCGCGCCCTGTTGATCTGCTCCACCTTCTGCACCACCTCGAACAGGCGCGGCCTGCCGCTTATCCCATACGCCTTAAGTGACGGCGACACCGCCAGGCAGATCGTCTTGTCGGTGCGGGACGCATCCGCGACGACGAGATTCGTCGTCAGCGGATCCAGGCCCCGCTCCACGCACTCCACCGAGGCGTAGAACGACTTCAGGTCTATCGCTATGTAGGTTCTGTCCTTCATCTCTCACAAATTTAACAAAAAACCCGCAGGGTAAGGCAAAAAACAAGGTACCCTGCGGGAGTTTGCCCGCAGGGTAAGGGGAAAAACGACGTACCCTGCGGGAGTTTGCCCGCAGGGTACGCTAACTCTAGAGGGAGATGGAGAGGCCGCCGAGGATGGTAAGGCCGGGCTCGGGGAAGCCGAGCATGGTCTCGTACTTCTGGTTCAGGAGGTTCATTCCACGTACAAAGACCTGCATCCAGTCGGTAACACGATAGCCGAGGCGCGCCTTCAGGTCGACGTAACTGCTCTTGACGGCACTCTCACCGGTGCTGAGGTACAGGTCGCCGATGTACATGGCGCCGACGCCGGCGCTGAAGCGCCCGGGCGTCCAGTCGGCGCCCGCATACGCCTTATGCACCGGGGCACCGGTATAGACAGTATCCATATGCAGGAAACTGTAATTGGCATTGAGGCTGAAAATCCTGCTGACACGCCAGTCGGCGGCGAACTCGACGCCCTTGTTGGCGAAAGCGCCGACATTGCGGTTCTGGGGCATGCCGTTCTCACGGACCACCTCTATGATATTGGAGCCCTTGGTGTAGAACACGCTCAGTTCGGTGTTCAGGGCACCTCCGAGGAAGTGGTGGCCGAGCGTCAGGTCATAACTCCAGGCCTCCTCGGGGAGGAGCTCGGCATTGGCGGAAGCGTACATATAAAGTTCACGCATGTTCGGCATACGGAAACCCTTCGAGGCCGAAGCCTTGATGGTGGTATTGCCGCCCGGCATATACGAGATGCCGACCTGGGGAATCCATTCAGCACCGTAGGCGCTATGGTAGTCGAAACGGATGCCTGCGTTGAACATGAACTTTCCGAACGTCTGCTGGTCAAACACATAGAAGGCCTCCTCGTTGAGCTTCTTATGGTCGGCGTAGATCTCGGTAGTCGGGTTGCGGTAGGCATTGCCGCCATAGTAGATGACGTCCGTGCCGAGGGTAAGTGTATTTCCGGTAAAGAGATTGACCATCTGGTATGCGGAAAGACCGGCGGTGAAATCAGTACCGTGGAAGAGATAAGGCTGGGGGTCTTTACCCTGTGCGTGGCCGTCGTTGATGGTGTGGTCGCCGAAATTGTAATAAAGGTCGATATTGCCCGAGGTCTTCTCATACTTGTTCTCAAGGGAGAGACCGGCCATGCCGCGGATGATGTCCGACCAGGCGTCGAACATAGGCTGGGAGACCGAACCCGGATTCTCAGAATAGGCTTTCATAAGGCTGACGCTGGCGCCCGCCTTCCAAGCCGGAGCCAACTGATAGCCGAGCTTGAGCATCCCGTTGGTGTTGTGGTAGGCGGAGTTTTCGCGGTGGCCGGCAGTGCGGTCGTGCCCGAGAGTGACGGATGAAGTGAAACGTCCCTTTTTGAAATTGTCGGCAAGACTGGCCCTGTATGTCCCGAAGGAACCTCCCATAGCCTTGAAATCCACGGTATTACCGTCAGACACAGGCTTACGGGTAATGATGTTTATCGCGCCGCCCATGGCATTGGAGCCGTAGAGGACGGAGGCCGCGCCGCGCGACACTTCGACGCGCTGCGCATTGGCGGCCATATACTCGTCCGCGACCGGGTGGCCGTAGATCGACTCGAACTGGGGATGGCCGTCGATGAGGATGATGACGCGGCCGGCGGCGGCGCCGAATCCGCGAAGCGAGATTGCGCCGGCGGCGCCGCCCGAGACGCCGTAGCCGGTGACGCCGCGCGAGGTGACGAAGAGGCCGGGTACCTGTTCCATCAGAACAGGCATCACGGCCGCCTCGTCGCTGGCGGCTATGGCCACACGGCCGACGACGGACACCGGAGCCGGCAGGGCGTCGCGGAGGACTGACATGCGGGTACCGGTTATGACGGACGATGCAAGGGTATCGGTCTTTTCTGTATTGTCACCGGCTGCCATAAGATCGGCAGTGGGGAAAGATGCGACCAGGATGATGGCTGCCGCGAGCCAGGAAAAGTTTTTCATTATCAATTAATCCAATAGTTGTACAAATATATCACGCGCACGTAAGAATCAAACAGATTTCATTCGGGATTCCAATATTTGTACAATTAATTATTTCAGCCAATACTTTGAATTTCAGATAATTGAACATATATTTGTACTAAGCGGCAGATATCAACGTCTTATTTAATTGTACAATTAATCATGGCAAGGACCAGCAGAGCGGACAGCATCTACAAAGTATCGATCCACCGCAACGGAGGGCATACATACGCAGCGACCCACCCATATACACTGGATGCAAACGGCAGAAGAAGGTACAGCGTGCAGCATTGGGGCACGGTCACTGAAGACCTCCGCTTCATCCCGGGGAAACGCTACCTTCAAGCGTCGGAGGAAGAACTGGCCAGGCTGATATTCCCCGAAGGGTGGGACCTGTCCGCGGCGGAGGACGGGGGCGGGGCGGGAGCCGCAGGCTCAGGAGCACCGCTCCCCTACACCGCCGCGGACGCCGGCAAGGCCTTCGGGGATGTCTGGCTCCTGGAGCAGATCGTCGGCCGCTTCGGCGTCCGCAAGGACCTCTGCGAGGCCCTGGGCGACGCCGCCCGCGCCGACGACATCCTCACCCTGGCATACTACCCATTCCTTACCGGGACATCGTTCCTGCGTTTCCCGCGCTGGCAGGCGTCGACCAAGGCACCGTCCGACCGTCCACTAGACATCATGGTCGGCGAATCTCTTGCTTCAATAAGCAGGACAGCCCTGCACCGCTTCATGAACCTGCGGCGCAAACAGCACGACGGAGAGCGGTTCGTAGCCGTCGACTCCATCGTCCGCCATTCCTCCGGCGACGCCGTTTCCGACAGAAAATGGGGTCAGAAAACCGAGCGTATCCACGTTCAATCTACAGTTGAAGCAGTCGCCTACTCCCTTGACACTCACGTTCCAGTAGTCTATTCGTCTTTTCCTGAAGCAGTTACCGATGCAAGGGGCATGGGCGTCTTCCGAGACGCATTGTCAAAGGCAGGCCTGGAAGGCATCACCATAGTCACCGACCGCGGCTATGATTCCCTTCAAGGTCTGGAGAAATACTTCTCCGACGGACCAATGGTCATGTGCGTGGACGTAAAGCAGCCGGCCGTACTCGAGCGGATCCGGGCCTTCGGCCGGTTCCGCGAGCATCCGGCCGGCATGCGGTACGACGCGGCGTCCCGCCGCTGGTACCGCCAATACCCCCTCCCCGCCGTCGACTCCTCTCCCGACCTTGACATCCGGCCTCAACAAGTGCCCCTCCTCCTCAACCTCTTCTTCAACCCGGAGCGCCGCGCCGCCGAACTCGCCCAGATAGACTCCGAAATCGCCTCCCAGCAGGCCGCCCTCAAAGAAATCACCGAATACGGCATCATCATCCCCGATTACCGCACCATACGCCGCGACCACTACTTCTTCAAGGCATCATACGATCCTCATACCCAGACCATTACATCCTTCTCACCGGACAAGTCCAGAATCCTCTCCACCCGCGCCGCCTCCGGATTCTACGCCAACGTCACGTCCGGACTGGACATATCCCCCCTCGAAGCAGTTTCCATCTACGGTCTCAAATACGACCAGGAGAAATTCCTTCGCCAATACCGTTCCCTGCTGGATTTCCATATGCTACCAGTCCATGACGTAAGCCTCCACCCCGGCATCATGATACTCCAATACATCGGCCTGCTCCTCAACACCCGGCTCCGTCACTCATTCTACCACCCCATACCCCAATCCCCGGATCCAACCTCCTCACACCCCACGAGTCCATCTTTCTCCCGCCCGGTCCACAACATCACCGAAGCGCTCGACGAACTCCACGACATCCACTGCATCGACGCCGGAGACGGCACCTGTGCCCTCTCCCCCCTCACAGACCTACAACAAACCATCCTCAGCATTCTCGCCCCCTGATTCCCAGCACGTCCCTATCTCCTTGCTCTCAATCAACACCCTCCCGACTCAACTTCCATCCTCCAGTCTCCCAATCAACACCTTCGCAACTCAACTTCCATCCCCCAGCCTCTCAATCGACACCTTAGCGATTCCCAGCCCAGATTCGCCCCTCCTCTATTTGCAGGAAACGCTGCAAGTTTGTAGATTTGCCCCACAAATCATTTCGCCATGGAACTTGATGAACTGAGAAAAGACTGCGCGCGACGCCAGAAGAAAGGCCTGCATTTCATCCTTGCCTCCATCGTCATCTGGGGCCTCATCCTCACCACGCAAATGACAAACCTATCCGTCGAGCAGAAAAACCTTGTCATTTTCTGCTGCTCGGCCATTCTCTTTCCCCTCGCGTGGGGACTTTCAAAAGTGCTTGGCATTGACTTCGAAGGGAAAGGCAATCCTCTCACCAAAGCAGGCATCATATTCAGTATCAACCAATTGCTCTACATCTTAATCGCGATGTGGGTTTTTGCTGCCGTACCCGACAAGATGCTGATGGTCTACACGATGATCTTCGGAGCCCACCTGATGCCCTTCTCATGGCTGTATCTGTCGAAGAGTTATCTGATCCTTTCCATCTTCATCCCTATAATGGCGCTGCTGGTGGGGCTCTTCTGCCCGCCCTATGTCCTGGCCATAATAATGGTCATCATCGAGATCCTCTTCTCCGTCCTCCTCCACCTGGAAGTCAAGAGGCTGGCTTAACCTTCTCCCCTCCTCTCTTCTCGCGCTCGCATGCTCTCACATCCTTCTACCGTCGGTCGAAGGATAACGCCCTTTCAGGCAAAAACAGCCACTTCCTTCTACCAAAGGTCGAAGGATAACGCCCTTTTCAGCAAAAACGCCCACATCCTTCTACCGTCGGTCGAAGGATAACGCCCTTTTCGGCAAAAACAGCCACTTCCTTCTACCAAAGGTCGAAGGATAACGCCCTTTCAGGCAAAAACAGCCACTTCCTTCTACCAAAGGTCGAAGGATGTGGCAAAGGGCGGAGCTAACGGAGCCAGGCGTAAAGGAGCTCGACGGGGTGGACGGCGTGAGCGCCGGTGCCGTCGAGGATCTGCTGGCGGCAGGACGTTCCCGGGGCTACGACCACAACCGGAACGGCAGTATCCTGCGCCGGAATGCCAGAGGTTCCGGGAGACGGGGAGGCAACAGTGGGAGAGGAGAAGGTGGTGGAGGCGGATAAAGCTGGGGGTACTGCCAACGAGGGAGCAGAAGAGGCAGAGGGAGCGGAAGAGGCGGAAGGAACGGAAGAGGCGGAGGGGAGATGAAGGGCGCGGCGGATGGCGGGGAAAAGGACCATTTCGCCGATCTCGAGAGAGCGGCGGTAATGCTCCTTTTCATAGCCGAAGGAACCGGCCATGCCGCAGCAGCCGCTGGGGATGACATGCACGGTCGCTCCGCGCAAAAGCTTCAGGGCAGAGACGGTCTTTTCGACGCCGACGAGGGCTTTCTGGTGGCAATGGCCGTGAAGCCAGACTTCGACGGGATCGTCGCGGAAAACGTCGGCGGTAATGCGGCCGGCGGCGGCTTCGCGGGCGAGAAACTCATCGAACAAAAGGCAATTGACGGCAAGCGCCTTCGCCGCCGGCCGCATCTCCTGCGGAACGAGGTCTGGATACTCGTCGCGGAAACTCAGGATACAAGATGGCTCGATGCCGACCAGCGGAGCGTCAGCAGTGACTACATCCGCAAGAAGGCGTACATTGCGGACGGCAAAGCGGCGTGCAAGCTTCAAACAGCCCTTGGAGATGGCTGCACGGCCGCTTTCGACATGGCGCGGCACGACTACTTCGTATCCAAGACGCCGAAGCAGCCGCGCGAACGTCAGACCGAGTTCCGCCTCCTGATAGTTGGTAAACTCGTCGGCAAACAGGTACACCTGCCGCGGCCTTCCATCGGCAGCCACGCCGAAGCCTTCGCGGCTGAGGAGCTGGCGGAGGGTGCGGCGGCTGAGGGCGGGGATCTGCCGCTCGGCGGCGAAGCGCAGAATGCGCTTCAGCAGCGCCGCCGACGGCCTCCAACCCGCGAAGAAGTTGTAGAGCGGGCGCACCAGATGGCCGAGCCGTTCCACGGCGGCCATACGTGCGACCGCAAACGACCGCAGCGGGGTCCCTTCCCGCCGATGGATCTGCTCCAGGACCTCCGCGCGTATCCGGGTCATGTCCACATTGGAAGGACATTCGCCCCGGCATCCTTTGCAGGCCAGGCAACTGTCCAGTATTTCCTTCACCTCCGGTGAAGTGAATCCCCCGCCCCGTGTCAGGCATTCCCGAAGGATATTTGCCCGGGCACGGGTGGTATTCAACTCATCGCGCGTAGCCTTGAAGGCAGGGCACATTGTCCCGCCGATGAGGTTGGACTTGCGGCAATCGCCCGCGCCGTTGCACTGCTCTATCGAGCACATCAGCGCATGCATCTGGCTGCGCACGCCGCTGGCGCCTTCGACCTTGCATTCGTCGAAGGCCGCCCGCCAGTTGAAAACAGTCTCAGCATCCCCGCAGACATAGTGCTGGTCCAGCTCGAAGCGCAGCCACTCGTCCATCCCAGGTGCATCAACTATCTTGTTCATATTGAACACATTATACGGGTCCCAGCAATGCTTGACCTCCTGCATCAGGCGGTAACAGCGTTCACCGTACATCAGGGGTATGAATTCCCCGCGGAGGCGGCCGTCGCCGTGCTCGCCGCTAAGACTGCCCCGGTGCTTGCGCACCAACCGGGCAGTCTCTTCGGCGACCACGCGGAAACGCCGCCGGTCTTCCGCATCCTTCAGGTTAAGTATGGGCCGAAGATGCAACTCCCCAGTACTTATATGGCCGTAGAAGACGCAGCTCAGACCGAGACGGGAAAGCATTTCCCGGAAATCGGCCATATAGGCCGGAAGACGCTCGGGGGCAACCGCGGTGTCTTCTATGACGCCCACGGGTTTGGCGTCGCCCTTCATTCCGCTCAGGACGCCCAAACCGGCCTTGCGCAGCGCCCAGACGCGCGAGACGTCTGCGCCGTACACCCGCGTACAGGTGTACGCGAAACCGGAGGCCAGCAAGTCCGCTTCCAGCGCATCGGAGCGCCGGGACATCTCCGGGCCGCGGAACTCTGCGATCAGCAGCGCCGCCGGATCGCCTTCGACGAAGAAGCGGTTGCGCTGCGCCTCAAGATTATCCTTGCCAAGTTCGAGAATACGTCCGTCCATCAGCTCGACGGCAACGGGGCCATGGCGCAGCGCAACGAGATTGCCTTCGAAGGCGGCTTCCAGCGAAGGGCAATGGGCGCACAGCACCATTCCCTCCGCCGGCGGCAGCGGGTCGAGGGAGAGCTTGATCTCGGTGATGAAGGCAAGCGTGCCCTCGCTGCCGCAAAGGAGTTTGCAGAGGTCGGGGGCGGCGCCGCGCGCAGCGCCGGCCTCGCCGGCCAAGGCTCCGCTGCCCCCGAGGCCAAGGGCCTCGTCGATGGCGTAGCCGCAACTGCGGCGCCGGAGCGACCTGTCAGGGTAGTTCGCCTCAATGAGACGCACTACCTCCGGGTCGCTCCGCCACCCCTCGAGCTGCGCATAAATGCTCCGCTCGAGGGCCCCCTCCCCTCTCACTGCAGTATCAAAAAAAGACCCGTCGGCAAGCAAACCCTTGAGTTGCAGGACGTGATGACGCGTAGAACCATATATCAGCGAATGCGTCCCGCAGGAATTGTTGCCGACCATTCCGCCGATGCAGCAGCGGTTGCTGGTCGATGTCTCCGGACTGAAGAACAGGCCGTAAGGCTTGAGTGCAATGTTGAGCTCGTCGCGGACCACACCTGGCTCCACCCGCACCCAACGCTCCTGCGCATTTATTTCCAGGATATGGTTGAAATGCTTGCTGATATCTACCACAATGCCGTTGCCGACCACCTGGCCCGCGATCGACGTGCCTCCCGCACGCGGGATCAGGCACGTCCCGCGATCGCGGGCCATCCCGATCAACTCCCGGATCTCCTCCACGCTGGAAGGATACGCCACACCCTGCGGCACCTCGCGATAGATGCTGGCGTCGGTAGAATACGACATTTTGTGCAAAGAGTCCGAATAAATGGTCATATCGGCGTAAGTCCTGCACAAAGATACCTATTTTTCGGGGAAAAGGCTATCTTTGTATAAGCGACATCACAGAGCAAAACCATAACCAATAATTCACATTAAAAAATGAAGAAAATCATCCTTCTCACTGCACTGGCCCTCATGACCGCCGGTGCGTACGCGCAGGAAGTCGGCCCCGGCGGAGCGCCGCTCAGGCCGCGCCAGGGCGCTCCCGCCCAGCCCCAGGAAGTCTTCACCGGAGTCGTCATCAACCCCGACAACAGCGTCACCTTCCGCTACCGCAACCCCAAAGCCATCAAGGTCGAGGTCTCGGGAGAGTTCATGCAGGGCTCGGCCCAGCTAACCGAACGTGACGGCGTCTGGACCTACACCACGGAGCCTCTTGCTCCCGAACTGTATTTCTACAGCCTTACCGTAGACGGTTCGCCCATCGTTGACCTCTACTACTCCGTCGTCAAGGACATCCCCCGCTGGATGAACTACTTCATCATCACCAAAGAAAAAGGTGACAGGGGCGACATCTACGGCGTCAACGACGTCCCTCACGGCACAGTGGCATCCCGCTGGTATGACAGCGCAACCTTCGGCAACCGCCGCCGCGTCAACATCTACACTCCCCCGGGGTACGAGGCCAATGCCAAGAAGAAATATCCAGTTTTCTACCTCCTTCACGGCAACGCCTGCGACGAGAACTCCTGGCTTGACCTCGGCCGCGCCGCCCAGATCCTCGACAACCTCATCGCCCAGGGAAAGGCCGAGCCTATGATCCTTGTCATGACCAACGGCAATCCCGCCCAGCAGGCCGCACCGGCCTATTACGGCGACACCTACACCAACGGCAATACCCGTCCCGGCAAGGCCAACTTCACCGATTCCTTCCCGGAAATCATCTCCTTCATAGACAAGAACTACCGCACCATCGCCAAGAAGGAAGGCCGCGCCATCGCCGGCTTCTCCATGGGCGGCGGCCACACATTCACCATCTCGAAGGACTACCCCAACACCTTCGACTATGTCGGCCTCTACTCCGCCGCGGGCAGCAACATCAGCGACCCTGCCCAAAAGCAGAAGATCCTTGACATGCAGAAGAACGGAGTCAAGCTCTATTACATCGGCTGCGGCACCGAGGACTTCCTGCACAACAGCGTCCTCAACTACAACAAGCAGCTCGACGAAATCGGCTTCAAGTACTTCTACCGTGAGACCCCCGGCGGTCACACCTGGGGCCCCTGGCGTATCTACCTCAGCGAAATGGCCCAGATGATCTTCAAATAGATCTTCTGCTCCCAAATACCCTTTATGCCCTTTATCCTTCTACCGCCGGTAGAAGGATAATTTGTTTTCCACCCAAATGCCACCTATCCTTCTACCTTCGGTCGAAGGATAACCCCCTTTTACGCGAAAACGCCCACTTCCTTCTACCGCCGGTCGAAGGATAACGCCCTTTCCATCAAAAACGCCCACTTCCTTCTACCGCAGGTCGAAGGATAACGCCCTTTTCAGCAAAAACACCCACTTCCTTCTACCGCCGGTCGAAGGATACCGCCCTTTTCGGCAAAAACGCCCACTTCCTTCTACCGCAGGTCGAAGGATAACGCCCTTTCCATCAAAAACGCCCGCATCCTTCTACCTTCGGTCGAAGGATAACGCCCTTTCCATCAAAAACGCCCACTTCCTTCTACCGCCGGTCGAAGGATACGGCGGTGCTAAAGGGTATGAAGGAATTTGCTGACCTCATAATCCGACGCCCCGGACTCCGACCGGAGGATCCTGCGCAGCCTCATCAGCTCCGCCTTATGCTCAGCATTGTATTCCTTACTGAACCTGACCCTGTCAAGGTCGATCCCCTCCCGCCTCGCGATGCCGATCATTTTCAGATAATGGCGATAGTCCTCTTCGTCATCATCGTCCGCCAGGTCATATTCATTCCCCGTGACTGAATTGACCGCAAGAACAAGGGATTCATAGGTCCCGAACTTCTCAAGGATTGCTTCACGCCGGATGACAATGTAAGTAACTATAATGAAATCAATCAGTTGCAGCCTTTCTTCCTTTGAGAGCTTCTTATAGTCACCGTCAAAGAAATCATACCCGAGATACTTCCCGGAATCGTGCATCGCCGTAACCTTCCGCATAAGCTTGAGCAGATTGTCTGATGCCGTCGACGCGACCACGGGGCTGGAAAACGGATGGTCGCTTTCCAAGTATTTCAAGAAATTCCAGCGATACTCCTCAGCTTTCTGGACGGCCTTTTTCTCTTTCGGGTTATTCCAGATATAGAACAGATTGTCGCGGATTTTCTTGTCATTGACTTTTGGCGCACTCCGGAAAGGTTTTTTGAATAGCCTTCCCTTCAAGCCATAATGCGCATTGTAAAGACGTGCAAAGACTGACGTCGAAGCGTTCATGACATGCGAAGGCAATCCTTTCGAACTGAACAACCCTCCGATATGAAGGTGATTGAACATTATTGCTATCGCCAAAATAATTACTCCACAGGCACTTGCCTTTACGAACAAGACGGTTAGGAATACGAGGAAATCTTCCAGAACATAGAAGATGATTCCATTGTCGGCGGATTTCTGGCAGATATGCAGATAACCGCTCCTGGATGTTTTTCGAATGATTGGCATAATAGTTTGAGTTTAGAGGTTGATAATAAGGGGACCTAGGTTGGAGGGACATATTGTTAAGCCTGATGTCCTTGAACAGCACAATAGAAACACTCTATCGACCCGTCCCATATGCCAAAGATAATACGATGTTTTCTAATTAGCGGCATTTTAAACGTTTAATTATCAACACGTTGAGCCACAGCTACTTACTAAGGTGCATCTCCGGAACATGCTTATATCCTTCTACTTACGGTAGAAGGATACGGGCGTTTCAAGCGAAAACAGCCACATCCTTCGACCGAAGGTAGAAGGATAAGGGCGTTTCAGGCAAAAACAGCCACATCCTTCGACCGGAGGTAGAAGGATAAGGACGTTTCAAGCAAAAAGGGCCACATCCTTCGACTGAAGGTAGAAGGATAAGGGCGTTTCAGGCGAAAACAGCCACATCCTTCGACCAAAGGTAGAAGGATACGGGCGTTTCAAGCGAAAACAGCCACATCCTTCGACCGAAGGTAGAAGGATAAGGACGTTTCAAGCAAAAAAGGCCACATCCTTCGACCGAAGGTAGAAGGACAAGGGCGTTTCAGGCAAAAAAGGCCACATCCTTCGACCGAAGGTAGAAGGATACGAGGGCGAGGGCACAAAGGGGAAAAGCTAGTCGCGCTTAAAGATGTCGCGCGTATAGACCTTGTCGGCGACGGCGTCGAGGACGGGGTCGTAGCGGTTGGCGATGATGGCGTCGCTCATCGCCTTGAAGCGGCCCAGGTCGCCGACGACGAGGCTGCCGAAGAAGGTGCTTCCGTCAGGGAGCGAAGGTTCGAAGACGACGACGCGGGCGCCCTTCGCCTTGATGCGCTTCATGATGCCCTGGATGGCGCTCTGGCGGAAATTGTCCGAGCCGGCCTTCATCGTCAGGCGATAAACGCCGACGGTGACCTCGCGCTCGCGCGTGGAATCATAGGCGCTGGAGGCGGTGTAATACCCCGCCTTGTCCAGCACCCGGTCGGCGATGTAGTCCTTGCGGGTACGGTTGCTCTCGACGATGGCCTTGATGAGGTTCTCAGGGACGTCGTTGAAATTAGCCAACAGCTGCTTGGTGTCCTTCGGAAGGCAGTAGCCGCCATAGCCGAAACTGGGATTGTTATAATGCGAGCCGATGCGAGGATCGCCGCAGACGCCTTCGATAATAGCTTGGGTATCAAGGCCTTTCATCTCCGCGTAAGTATCCAGTTCGTTGAAATAACTGACGCGGAGGGCGAGGTAGGTATTGGCGAAAAGCTTGACCGCTTCGGCCTCGGTGCTGCCCATTATAAGGACAGGGACGTCGGGGTTGAGCGACGCCTCGCGAAGGAGGCCGGCGAAGGCCTCCGCCGCCTGGCGGAGCGAGGCCTTCGCTTCGCCCGGAATGGCCGGGGATGACTTATCCCCGCCGTCATTCCGGCCCTGCGCCTCTCCGCCATCGTCGCAGCCGACGATGATGCGCGACGGGTAGAGATTGTCATACAGGGCACGGGACTCGCGCAGGAACTCCGGCGAAAAGACGATCTTCGGTGTCACGACGCGCATCGTCCCGTCGGCGAGGCGCTCGCGGTAACTGAACCGCTCGCGCGCCGACTTCGTGTACCCCACCGGCACGGTCGACTTTATGACCATCACTGCGTCAGGATTGACCTCCAGCACCGTTTCAATGACCTCTTCCACGTGGGAAGTATCGAAGAAATTCTTCTTGGGGTCGTAATTGGTGGGAGTGGCGATGACGACGAAGTCCGCGTCGCGGTACGCGGCGCGGCCGTCGAGCGTCGCCTTCAGGCGCAGCTCGACCGGCCTCCCGGTCGCGTCCTCCCCCGCCAGATACTTCTCGACGTATTCATCCATTATCGGCGACTCCCGCCTATTGATCATCTCCACCTTAGCGGGGACGACATCCACCGCCACCACCTCATTGCGCTGAGAGAGCAGCGTCGCCATACTCATACCCACGTATCCCGTTCCAGCAACAGCTATCTTCATATTCCTGTTCAATTTACTGATCCAATTACTGCTCACAAATGTAATCATAAACCTCACCATTTCCAACACTGCTCCCCTCCGGTGGCCTTCATCCTTCTACCTCCGGTCGAAGGATAAGGGCGTTTTCAGCGTTTCAGGCCACATCCTTCTACCAAAGGTCGAAGGATAAGGGCATTTTCAGCGTTTTCGGCCACATCCTTCTACCCAAGGTCGAAGGATAAGGGCGTTTTCAGCGTTTTCGGCCACATCCTTCCACCCAAGGTCGAAGGATGAGGGCGTTTCCGCCCTTTCAGGCCACATCCTTCTACCCAAGGTCGAAGGATAAGGGCGTTTTCAGCGTTTCAGGCCACATCCTTCTACCAAAGGTCGAAGGATAAGGGCGTTTTCAGCGTTTTAGGCCACATCCTTCTACCGAAGGTCGAAGGAAGAGGGCCCGGGGGGCAGCAGGTCGAGGGAGAGGATGATGCGGATGACGCCGTTGTAGTCGGCGGTGCCAGCGGAGATGGAATTGCCCTTGAGAAAGAGGTTGTAGGCCCAGTTCTGGACACGGCCGATGAGGGGGCTGTAGAGGGCATCCCAATGGGCCTGAGTGGCGTTGTAGTCTTCAAGGGCACCGGGGTGGAGCGTGGCGGCCCAGGCGGCGTAATCCTCCTCGGAGAGGAGGCGCCGCGCATGGCCCGCCACGTACGGCAGCAGGGACAGGTAGGCGGAATAGCGGATGGCGGGCACGGCCGAGGCGGTGCAGGCCTTCCAGGCCCAGTAATTGGCCTCGGCCTCGCTGCTGACTCCCAGCAGATGGGAGTATTCATGGGCGTATGTAAAGGGATACTGGACCGCTGGGACGTCGCCTCCAACCTGGATCTCATTGAAGAACGGCCCCACGAAGCCCATTACGCCGACGGAAGAATAGAGGCGGTCCAGAAGGAGGCGCTTTGGGCGCTGCCAGGCCTTCGGGCTGGCCAGGCCCCAGCGCGCCGGCAAGGCTTCGTAGAAGCCCCGCACCTCACGCTCAAGGAGCGCGAGGTCAAGGCCCGGCGCCCCCTCCCTTTGCGGCAAAGATGCCGAGACTCCATAATCAGGTGAAGCCTCCGGGAAGGAGGAGGAGGCGGCAGGAGATGAGGAAGCCGCGGAAAATAAGGATACGGCAGGAGAAGAGGAAGCCGTGGGAAATAAGGATACGGCAGGAGAAGATGAAGGCGTAAAGGAAGAGGAGGCAGAGGGGGAAGAGGAAACCGCGGCAGAAGAGGAAACCGCGGGGGAAGAGGAAACCGCGGGGGAAGAGGAAACCGCGGCAGAAGAAGAAACTGCGGGGGAAGAGGAGACGGGAGAAGATAAAGGCGTGGAGGAAGAGGAGGCGGCGGGGGAAGAGGAGACGGGAGAAGATAAAGGCGTGGAGGAAGATAAGACAGCGGCAGAAGAGGATGCTGCGGGGGAAGAGGAAACCGTGGGGGATGAGGAAACCGTGGGGGATGAGGAGACTGCGGGGGAAGAAAGACCGAACGAGGCGCCACGAAGGTCCTCGGCGCCGAGCTCGTAAGCTCGGCCGAGGCCGGCGGAGAATTCCCCCAGGAATTCCCGGAAGCGGGATTCCTCGAATTCCGCCGGCCTCACGCCGGCACGTTCGAAGATACTGCTCCGGAAATAGTTAAGGCCCCATCCTGCATAGAACCAAACGACAAGCCACAGGATGAGGCTGAGGAGCGGCAGCCAGCGCCGCCTCAGGCGTGCAAAGCACGCCACGGCGGCCACCGCTGCCGCCCCGACCACCACCTCCTCCATCGAAAACGGTATCCACCCTGTCAGCCACGATAATGCGGCCGACGACCGTGGATACACCTCGGCGGCGTAGAAGTCGGCCCAGGTGCTATGCGTGCGCAGGAGCACTACGCCGCCGAGCGCGGCTGTCGCGGCTATCGCCGCCTTCGCCGCCCCTTTCATCTCCTCTTCCCGTAAGTAAAATGCCACACCAGCGGCCCCAGGAAATACACGAACCCTTCCAGGATCCCCACCACAATCGCCCCCATCAGCACCCACTTCATCACCTCGGCGAACACAGACCCTTCAATAACCTTCCCGAAACAGATCCCAATCACCGCCACGACAGCCGCCGCCACGACTCCGACCCATACGGCCACACGCTTGACAAACGTCCTCTGATCCAAATACTTGCCCTTTCCCATATCATAACAAATAAGAGCATCGCCTCCCAAAAGGGCAACGATGCTCATCATTATCAAATGCGCCGAAGCGCCTAGAGACTTACAGGTTGAACTTCAGACCGATGAGAGCGGCGAAGTTGTCATCCCACTGGAAAGGACGCTTCCAATTAAGGATATTACCACCAAAAACCCAGTTGTCGTTCTTAGTATTGAACTTGTTGTTCAGGGCATTGTCCTGGAGTTCGATAGCAAGGCTCATCTTCTCGCCGAGACGGAAGTTGAATCCGAGACCTGCGCGGACACCGGGGCCGAAATAACCAGCCTCATTCTTCACGGCAAAGCGATAGTTGCCAGCGCCACCAAGGAAAACATAGGGGCTGAAGAAACGCTCGTCATTATAGTTGAAGATGTTGCAGATGTCGATCATGGCATCAAGGCCAATCTGAGCATAATTGAACTTTGCGACATTCTTTCCATCAGGATAATTGGCGAAAGGACCACTTACGCTGGCGCGAAGACCGAACCAAGGACTCACGGCATAACCGAGGCTGAGGGAAGCATTAGGAGTAATGTGGCTGAACTGTTCAGTCTGCCAAAGGTTGGAGGTAGTGTAGTTGATACCACCCATGACACCGAGATTCCAACCGGGGGTGAAATCCTGAGCCTTAGCACCGAATGCCAGCGCGAAAGCTGCAAAAACAACAACAAAAATCTTTTTCATATTCTTGAATATTAATTGTATTCCAAATGTTTTCTAAATGCCAAATTTACGCACAATTATTTTTACATGCAAACTTTTTTTCATTTTCAACGTTTAAGGCATGTTGGGATGTATCAACCCCTTTCATTATCCTAAGCTCCATCTTACATGGAAAAGCGGAGTCCAAGCGTTGCGCCGAAGGTATTGGGCAGGACGGAACCGCAGTCAGCGTAAATTCCATAAAGGAAAGAGATGTCAAAAGGGCGGGCTGCAGCGGTTCGGCCGAAGGCCTCCCTAAGCCGTACCACCCCGTTGAAGCCGGCGCTGAACTGATGCAGGGGCGTCTCGTCCACACTTCCCCATTCCTTGTTCCAGGCGGACTCTCCAGCATAAGGACTACTGTAAGTGCCGTGATTGGCCGAGTACGTAAGCATAAGTCTGTACGGATGCGACTTGAACAGCTTGCCCGACAAGGCGAAATGATGCGCCTTCAGGCGGTTGTTCTCAATGCCGAGGACCAGGCCGGCCGAGGTCCAGGTCCCCGTACGAGTACCTGCAGGGAACATCAGAGGGGATCCGATTGGCCGGCCGAAATGCGTCCACCCCGAACGATACTCCCAGTTGTTGAAATAATTGTCCCCTCCGGTAGTCTTAACCCCTGGAGGCGTAATGCTATGACTTTCCTCATCGAATTCCTCCCCATTGACAGGACCTGACTGGAACATCGTATAAGTGTTCTCATAAAGAATATCACTCACCCAGCGATCCTTGTCACTCCAACTGAAATGAAGCGTTGTCACCCCGTCCGGGAAATTCTGGAACCCCATCCCGGAGCCATCCGCATAAGGAATATCGTGATGGAACTTCAACTTCCAACCGTCTCCAAGGTACTCAGCGCCCCACAACTCTCCGCCACCTTGGTCTCCTATGACATTCAGTTTGTCACTCCAGGTCCCATCCGAACCGGCATGTCTCCCAGTCACAATACGCAAATAATTGCTGAACGTGACTGGCATCGTACCCTCGTTCGGAATCGTCCCGCCCCAGATAGCATAATGGTCCAAAAGGAAATGCAACCTCAGCCTTGACCCAATGTCGAAACGGAACCCAATCCGCATCCTATGGACAAGCGGATCATTAACATAATTGATACCCAGCGGCTTAAAATCCCCATAAGCCCCATACAGCCACACATGCCGCCCCGTCCAGGGCAGAGCCACAGGCTCCAGGGAAATCAGGTATCCGGGCATGGAGCGAGCATTGCCGCTCTCGGCCACATGTCCCCCCGTGGTGGACAACGAGCCGAGGCGCGCATACGCGCCATAGAAATCCAACTCCCTGTGCTTCATCCCCACATCCAGCGTCAACGCCTTCCAGCGCAACGACCCGTACATTTCATCCGCCATCACATGCAGTGGATTGGAACCCGGGTCCAGATCGTTCGCGTACTCGTTCGCCGCCAGCGATACGCCCCAGCGGAGCTGGAGCGTCTGCGCGGCGTCAAACTCCGTCCGCGCCTGCACAATCGCCAGCGATCCCTGATTCTCAGGCATCAACCCCCACTGGTTCGCCGTCGCCCAAAACGGCAGCGGCTGCCCGACCCCTCCGGAAATAGCGCCCAAAAGCATCAGAGAGAAAAAGAAATCGTTCATCAAACACGCACAGACTCATTAATGGCAAGTGGAAGAAATGCCTACTCGATAGCGGCCTTGAGGGAGGAGACGATATACCGGACATCGTCGTCGGTGACGCAAGGACCGGCAGGAAGGCACATCCCGACCTTGAAAAACGCTTCGGAAACCGAGGGTTCTGTGGAACCGAAAAGGGTATATGGTCGCAAGTATGCAACTGAGTCACGGTAAACAGGCTGCTTGTGCATGGGCTTCCAGACAGGCCTGGCTTCGATTTGTGCGGCATCGAGCCATACACGCAATGCTTCAACATTGTCGTTAGGCTGGCAGTCCGTCGTAGCCGACGCCGCTGCGTGAATCACGCCCGCCGCACCACCGACGGCACCTTTCACAATAGTCTTATATGCATTCTCCTGTCCTTTCACACGCACGGAAGGATCGATCGTGACCGTGCAAAGCCAATAGTTGGAGTCATACTCCCCCGTCGCCGGCTGAGCATGGACACAAACGCCTTTAACATCAGCCAGCAACTCCTCATAAAGGGCCTGTACGTGCTTGTGGTGTGCAATATGCTCATTCACCACCGTCATCTGGCCGCGGCCGATACCGGCACAAATATTCGACATCCGGTAGTTGTAGCCTATCTTCTCGTGCTGGTAGTAAGGATAACTCTCACGATACTGAGTAGCATACATCATAATCTCCCTCCACTCATTCTCATCCGCCGTGATCAACGCTCCACCACCGGAGGTAGTTATCATCTTGTTGCCGTTGAAAGAAAGGACGCCATACTTGCCGAATGTCCCAAGCACCTGCCCGTTGAAACGTGATCCGAATCCTTCCGCCGCGTCCTCTACGACAGGAATACCGTATTTGTCCGCAACCTCCATTATGCGGTCGATACGGTACGGCATACCGTACAGCGCGACCGGCACTATGGCCTTCGGCACACGGCCGGTCCGCGCCACCCTGTCCTTAATCGCCTCCTCCAGCAGCTCCGGGTCCATGTTCCAAGTATCTGGTTCAGAATCGATAAAAACCGGTTTGGCACCCAGATAAGTTATCGGATGCGACGATGCACAGAATGTAAAACTCTGCACCAGCACTTCGTCGCCAGGCCCCACACCGCACGCCAGCAATCCCAGATGTACAGCTGCCGTGCCGGCGGATAGTGCCACTACCCTTTTCCCCTGACCAACAAATTCTTCCAGATCCTTCTCGAACCCGTTCACATTGGGGCCAAGCGGCACCACCCAATTGGTATCGAAGGCCTCCTTTACATATTTCTGCTCAATCCCCTCCTCGCTCATATGCGCAAGGCAGAGGTAAATACGTTTACGTTCAGACATATAGAACTAAAAAACTATCAGATAAAACTACCATTTACGGCCAAAAAGACGACACTTGATGCGCCAGAATAAAGTCTTTATGTAACGGGGGATAAACTTGAACACATACAAAGAAAGACTGTACCTAGAAGAATCGTCAATGGAAAACTCCCGGGATAAAGTCCCACTGTCCCGGACCGCTTTCGTCCCCAACAGGAAATGAGCGTCATTCCCCATATTCCTCTCGTGGATGACTTCACACCAGAGCGGCAAGTCCGGCACATACTCGATCACAGCATTGGGTATCCGGTCGATATAATAATGACTTCCATAACCATATATAGTTTGAAGTGTGGCAGGAGTGCCGGTTTCGATTACACTTACAAAATGGTTACGTTTATATATGACCTGCATCAAGAACTTAAACTCTGTAAAATACTGGAACCCGGCAGTATAGAAGATGAACGTCCCATCCTGGATACTGGCAGCACGCCTCTGGAGATCCTCCACGAACCTGATACTCAAAGCATCATCATTGTCCAAATAGGTCGTAATAACCCTATCGGAACGAATCCTTTCCACTACACTGGCCCGGAAAAACTGCCTGAAATACCTTCCCTTGGAAGGTTCGACAAATACTGGAGACAACTGCGGGCAGAGCGTCCTGTATCCGAAAATCCTGTCCTTGTACTCTAAAGGTGTCTCACTGTCAAACAAAACAATCCATTCGAAGTCCTTACAGGTCTGATTTGCTATGGATGGGAGACAATACTTCTCAAAAACATCAAACCGATGCTTCAACCAGTCCTTCGTCCTTACGGCTTTCCCGTTCTTATCCTGTGTCCAGATACGGATATTGAAACGCGTGAGTATGAAATGCTGGATGCCCTCCATAATGGCTACATTTCCTTCCTCCAGACCATCTTGTTGACGATGCCGGTATAAGACTGGATAATCTTGACGACTTTGGTGGAGACATTCTCATCAAGATAATCCGGCACCGGCGTGCCGTGGTCGCCCAAAGCATTCATCGCCACCGCAGTATCAACGGCCTGAAGAAGACTGCCGGTATCAATCCCTGCAATGAAGAAGCAGGCCTTGTCAAGCGCCTCCGGACGCTCGGTGGATGTGCGGATGCACACCGCCGGGAAAGGATGCCCTATCGAAGTGAAGAACGAACTCTCCTCAGGCAGGGTGCCGCTGTCGGATACCACTGCAAACGCATTCATCTGCAGGCAGTTGTAGTCATGGAAACCGAGAGGCTCGTGCCGGATGACGCGCGGGTCGAGCGCGAAGCCGGAGGCTTCCAGGCGCTTGCGCGAGCGCGGATGGCAAGAATACAGAATGGGCATATCATACTTCTCCGCCATAGCATTGATGGCCGTGAACAGCGACAGGAAATTCTTCTCCGTATCGATATTCTCCTCGCGATGCGCGCTCAGCAGGATATACTTTCCTTTCTCAAGGCCCAAACGCTTATGCACGTCAGAAGCCTCGATGAACGGCAAATTCGCCCGCAACACCTCGGCCATCGGCGAACCGGTCACGTATGTACGCTCTTTCGGGAGCCCGCAGTCCGCCAGATAGCGGCGGGCATGCTCCGAGTATGCCATGTTCACATCGGAAATGATATCCACGATTCGGCGGTTCGTCTCTTCAGGCAAGCACTCGTCCTTGCAACGGTTGCCTGCTTCCATATGGAAAATCGGGATGTGCAGGCGTTTTGCACCAATCACAGAAAGGCACGAATTCGTATCGCCCAAGACCAGGACCGCATCCGGGCGCGTCTGCACCATCAGTTTGTAACTCTTGTCAATGATACTGCCCATCGTAGCGCCCAGATCCTCCCCTACTGCATCCAAATAAACATCCGGATCCGCAAGTTTCAAGTCCTTGAAGAAGACCCCGTTAAGGTTGTAATCGTAGTTCTGCCCCGTATGAGCGAGCAGGCAGTCGAAATACTGACGGCATTTGTTGATAACGGCAGCAAGCCGGATGATCTCCGGCCTTGTGCCAACGATGATCAGAAGCTTCAGCTTCCCGTTATTCTTGAATTCTGCCATAGGACAAATCTATTTTACTGGATCGAAAAAGGTATCCGGACGTGAAGGATCGAAGTTTTCATTGGCCCACATCACGGTGACGAGGTCTTCCGTATCGGACAGATTGATAATGTTGTGGGTATAGCCAGGGAGCATGTGCACGGCCTTGATTTCGGAGCCTGAGACCTCGAACTCGAGAATCTCGTCCGAGCCCTCGCGCCTCATCTGGATCAGCCCGTGCCCGCTCACCACAATGAAGAACTCCCACTTTGTATGATGCCAATGCTGCCCCTTCGTGATGCCCGGCTTCGAAATGTTGATGCTCACCTGCCCGCATTTCTCCGTGTGAAGAAGCTCCGTGAATGAGCCTCGCTCGTCAACATTCATCTTCAGCGGAAACGCCACCTTATCGGCCGGCAGATATGACAGATAGGTCGAGTACAACTTCTTAGCGAAAGAACCGGCTGGCATCTCCGGAATCATCAATGTTTTCGGTTGGTCGTGGAACTTGTACAGCAGGTCTACGATCTCCCCCAGACGCGCGAAGTGCGTCACAGGGCAATAGCAATAGCGTCCCGAAGTCATAGGAAAAACTCCGAGCCCATCAAATTCGCACCGGTGCACGTCTCCCTTCAACGCTGAGATCATTTCAGCCACGAGGTCGTCGATATAGAGGAGTTCCAGTTCCACAGACGGGTCGTTAACCTTGATCGGGAGGTCATTTGCGATGTTGTAGCAGAACGTTGCCACCGCCGAGTTGTAATTCGGCCGACACCACTTACCGAACAGGTTCGGGAAACGATAGATCAGCACTTTTGCTCCCGTAGCGGCCTCATAATCAAGGAAAAGGTCTTCGCCGGCCTTTTTCGACCGTCCGTATTCGGAATTGCCGAACCGTCCGGTCAGCGAAGCCTGTTGCGAACTGCTGAGCATCACCGGACACTTGTTCCCGTGCTTCCGGAGAGTATCCAACAGAATCGTGGCAAACCCGAAATTGCCTTCCATAAACTCGCTCGTATTCTGCGGCCGGTTCACTCCTGCCAGGTTGAATACGAAGTCACATTCTCCGCACCACTTCTCCAACTCCTCCGGAGTCGAGTCTATATCATACTCAAAGACTTCCTCGACAGACAAATCTCCCCAGCATCGAGCCTTTCCGTCCCTGATGTTCTTCAATTCCGCACAAAGGTTCCTGCCGACGAATCCTTTTGCACCGGTTACGAGTATTCTCATTACTTAGCCAGATTAGCTATACCGTTCAACTCGTTCTGGATATACTCCAGCGAGGCGATCTTCTCTATCGTCTCGTCCAGGCCGAGCCGACGGGTATTGTTGGAGTTGAATTCCTCGATGGTCACACGCTTCAGATCGCCTTCAACGAAGTACTTGTCGTAATTAAGATCCCTGTTGTCTGCCGGCACACGGAAGAAGCCGCCCATATCCACGGCCTTGGCGCACTCCTCTTTCGTAAGCAGCGTCTCATACATCTTTTCGCCGTGACGTATGCCTATGACCTTTATATCCTCAGGGTGTCCGCCGAAGAGTTTACACACCGCCTCCGCCTGCGTTTGAATAGTGCAGGCAGGGGCTTTCTGCACCAGGATATCCCCGTTCTCGCCATGCTCAAATGCAAACAGCACCAAATCCACCGCCTCATCCAGACTCATTATGAAACGAGTCATGGAAGGCTCGGTAATCGTTATAGGATTGCCGCTTCTGATCTGATCTATCCACAGAGGTATTACCGACCCGCGAGAGCACATCACGTTGCCGTAACGCGTGCAACAGATCTTCGTACCAAGTGAGTTGCGGCTCTTGGCAACAGCCACTTTCTCCTCGATGGCCTTGGTAATGCCCATGGCGTTGATCGGATAAGCGGCCTTGTCGGTCGACAGGCAGATCACGCATTTCACACCGCACTCGATTGCAGCCGTCAGCACATTGTCCGTGCCTATCACATTCGTGCGTACTGCCTCCATCGGAAAGAACTCGCACGACGGCACCTGCTTCAAAGCCGCAGCATGGAAGATATAGTCCGTCCCAGGCATCGCTGCACGGCAACTCTCCAGACTCCGGACATCTCCGATATAGAACTTGATCTTGTTCGCAACATCCGGGAACTTAACCTGATACTCATGCCGCATATCGTCCTGCTTCTTCTCGTCGCGGGAGAATATGCGGATCTCGCCGATATCCGTCCTAAGGAAACGTCTCAGCACAGCGTTCCCGAAACTACCGGTCCCCCCGGTAATCATCAATGTCTTTCCTGCAAAAATGCTCATATACTATAAGTTACTTATTTCAATTCCGGTTTTCTGTCGAACAAAAAGGCCCACGCGCTCCCCATCAGTTCTCCAATCATCGTCCGATCGGAAAACAGACGGTATTTCCAACCGGACTTCAGCGTCGAGCGCAATAACTGCAAGCGAGTATGCCATCCCTTATCAAACTCGACACTCACACTCGTCGGATTCATTATTTCATCCAATAGAGCTTCGTCTGACTTCTCATGTACCTGGCACTCAAATGGGACCTCCACCCCACAGACGCGTTTCGCAACCTGACTCATAGACTCTGCGAACTTCCGCATTCCAAACCTGTCGCAATTCATAAGGAACTCATCCCAGTCCAGTACTGAAGCATAAGCCCTCATCAGCATCGCCCAGTCGCAGACATGGCGAAGCTGTATGCCTCCTTCCGCAAGGAAATGGTTCTGTGCATGTGACATGAAAAACATAGAGTCGAACATCGGCGGCGGGCAGAGAAAGTCCGTACCTTCCAAAGGGGTCAACGGTCCCTTGTCCAGCAAACCACGGAGGAAAGACTCATACTCTTTCTTGCGGCGACCGCCCCTTATGGGAGAGCAAAACCGGTGATTCTCGACGAAAAGACCTTTGAACGTAAAGGAAGAATTCTTGTAGTAATCACGCCGAACTTTCACTCCCGTTCCCTCTACCAGCGTATTCCCTTCTTCCCATCTTTCAAACAGAAAACAATCCAGATCCGAACAGTACCTGTGCTGCGGCACAGGATAGAGCCGCGCATATGCGAATCCTTTAATAACCACCGACCGAATCCCCTGAGAGGCCCATAATGCACTTAACTCGGTAGCTGCTTTTAATTGCTTGTCGTATTTGATCTCGGATGATAAAGCCTGCCCGAACCAATCATACTTTACAGGCTTGTTTTCTGGCCGGTCCACCAACGCCGCGAACTCCGGAACAGTCCCGTAGGCTTTCAGGAAGCCGTCGTATGCAATTGCGTCAACTCCCTGGGATGCAGCAAAATCCACATCTCTCAGAAGAGTCAATTCAGAGAGGGGGGAATATGGCCCTTCTGTATCAAAAAGGCCTGCCCTTATAAACTCCAACAGTTGAAGTCTGCTGTCAATCATCTATCTAAGTTAAGTCAACAACAGTATCCTCCCCTCGAGCCACATGAACGATGTGCAACTTATTGTTCTCATAATCAGTAACAAAAATACAGACACACTGCTCTGTAATCGTCCCTCTTTTATAAGGCGTGCCGGCGACTTGGGTCGTCCCGTCAGAAGATATTGTAATCAAAGGAATTCCCCCCTCTGACATAACGACATAATCAGCATGAGTGTGGCCTCCTATGCAGAAAACCACCTTGCCACTTCCTTCGCTGAAGTCATATGCGATCTTTTTGCCTTCAAATGAGAATGTGCCACCCGACCTGTCATTATAATCCTCTAATATGGTAATCAAGGGCTTTATGTATTTCGATTCCCTACATTCCCCTGTCTCCAAACTTACCAGATTAGTCCAAATATGACTGACGGCAATAACATTCCAGCCCGAGGGGACTGTATTAAGAGCGTCTATCATAAACTGGGCAGTCTGAAGAGTGTGAAAACGAAAACGATAATAGTAATACCGACCTGTGTCTAAACACAAGTACCGCGTCTTATTCTTTTCGTCGTCAAAAAAGAAATTATAATAACCTCCATAATGGACATCTGTCATCTGACTTTGCAAGTAAGAATAGACTTGGGATTCGCTCAAATGATTCTCAACGGCATCAGATTGCCCTGAAGAATTGTCATCATGATTACCAAAGACAGAATAGAGGTCGGGACCTAAAAAGGCAAAGGCCTTTTGAAAATCATAACCGATCTCCAACGCTTTCTGCGGCTCTTTCTCATAATAGGTCACCACATCTCCGCCAAATATGACCCGAGTAAAAGGTGTATAATCCACGATATGCTTAATCAAAGCTGGCGAATGTCTGAAATTGGCCCCCCAATGTGCATCTGTAAAGAAAACAAAACTCGTGTTATCATCTTTTAATAGAGACTCCGCCTTTTTTTCTTTTTCGACTAAATGATCAAAGAAATAATCCGGGACCAAATATGTAGCATCGTTGATTATGGGTATTCTCAATATCTCTCCGCCTCTTAAAACAAAAGAGATGGAATCGCCCCATAAGAAGGCCAGAACAATACTATCATCAAGTAAAGATTTTGAATTATAATACTCTTCATTAATGATTTGGCGCGTGTCTTTATTGTCAAAAAACCAGTTTCCATTCTCTCCAACTGAGGCATTGGGAAGTACAGGTTTTCCGGATGAATCATGATTGACCCTGATGCTTGACGTGATACCATTAATCGCCCAGTACCCCTTTATGTCCGACACGATAGGGATAATCGAATTATCAAGAACAAATGACTTTTTATCATCAAACTTAATAACTAGACCTTTATCTTCTATACTGGCATGAACTACTTGTTGTCTTTTGTTAAACTTTGATAATAGTATTCTCTGGTTCTCAACGCTGGTCGATATGTCAATTGTAATCTTTTGACACGAACAGAGACAAAAAGCGAATACAAGAAAGAAACGAATGGAAGCAAAAAACTTCATATAAGACAACTAGAGTGTTTACCTTTTCCCCTTAATACCCTTTCCTAATAAGGATAATGAACCGTCCTTATTGTATAAAAGTCTTGTCCCTAAATAATATACGCCAAAACGGACAGGATAGAAAACATGATGAAAAACAAATCTCCTTATATGTGAGTCAGAACATATTTGCCGGAAATAGAGAGAATAGTAATTTGTAAAGGGAAATGAATAATAACCTGCCCTATGGAAACCACTCTTGAAATGAGCTCTGACTGAGCTAATGGCCTCCTCTGCCGTATCACTCTCAACATAGTTGACTCTCCTTTCTTTGGCAAACTCTAGTTCCCTTTTAACTAGTAAAGCCCCTATACCTAAACCTTGGGCTTTAACCGCCCATAGTCCATGATGTCCATATATTCTCCCCTTTCGTTTTCTGAATATAATTGTTGATGTCCCCAAAAGCGTCCCATCGTCAGGGTCAAGAGCCACAAAAGTATACGACTCATTATTAGCCAGATAGGACTCAAAGCCCTGCAAAGTTGATGTGGCGATTTTAAAGTTTAGTCCCTGCTCCAGCCTCTCCTTAAAAACAGAGACTATAAATAAATGAAGCTGTTCAACTGAAATGTCAGTATCCTTCCAAAGAACTATTTTTACGCCCATTTATTTCCAGTAAAAATACAAATAAGTCTGCTTAGGTTTTCGCTGATCAACAGGAGGCAACACCATATAATCACCATAAATCTGCCTCAGATACTCGTCATAACGAGAGAAAGCACGGAATGACTGGCTCTCGAATTCCATATCAACCATATCATTGAAAAGACTCACCTGATGCTGATCTTGTAGTCCATCATCAGGGCAGACAAGCTGGACAAATCTATCGCATCCGTCAAATAGCCCATTATTCACAATAAGATCGATCTTAACAGCATATTTATTCGCAAAAAAGCCATTCAAAGTAAGTATCTTTCTCAATAATGTTTTAGCATTCATTAGAAAAGGTTCATTAATACTTAAAGGACGAATCGCATACCGATGAGTATTAAGAAGCCTAAGGAAAAAGTGTATTCTGGATAGCTTTTTTTTCATAGAATCCAGGTCACAAGAAACTCCATCCAAAGGGAAAACATCAATCCAGACACCCGAACCTTTTCTATTCCATGGAACTCGCGAAAAACAGGATGTCTTAGTGTCATCAAATACCCGAGCAAAGGGTATGCAACACTTTTTATCTATTCTAGGGTTGGAAATCAAGTATTTCTCAGAAGTAAATGACTGACAAAACCTTTCATAATCAGGCCTCGGCATAACAATATCTATATCGTCATCCCAAGGGATAAAACCTTTGTGACGAACAGCACCCAAGAGAGTTCCATAGGCAAGAGAGTAACGGATTCCATTTTTTAAGCAGAACTCATGGACATCTCTAAGGATGTCCAGACTAAAAGACTGTAGTTCTTGTAAACTCAAAGGCTTCATCTCAATTGGTTTTATGAAAAAACCTGAACCAAAACCGTTCACTCCCATCTTTCGACCACTTTAGTTTGGTCTTAACATATGAAATAACAAAACGGCCGTTACGATATAAACAATTATCCCACCTTGATTTCCCGACTAATTGCTTTCTAAAAATATAAGAGTAATAGTTCGTACTACTATATGACCTTAACGCAATAATGTGGAAACCATTCTTAAGATGCCATTTGACGGAACTCCTCGCTCCACAGGCGGTATCACTTATTACGTATTCTGCACCTTGTCGTTTAAGATTAATGATGCTTTCTTCCAACAATCGTGAACCTATTCCCATGCGTTTTGCAGATGGAATAACTGCCATATACTCATAATACCCATATTCTTTGTTTCCTGAGTCTAAATATAAATGAGTCGAGGCTGTTCCTAAAAGAGTCATAGAATCATCATCATATGCGACTAAGGTTATCCCATCGCTCATCTTTTCATCGAATTGTTCTACAGTAATACTTGAACAAGTAAAACAAAGCCCCTGATCAAGACGTTCCTTGAAAGATTCATGGATAAGACTGACGACATCCTCAGAACAAAACGGAGAATCTTCAACTCGACATATAATCAATGAATCGTTCATATCGTAAACAGATTCATCTCATTAATATATCGTTCCTGTACATCTGCCATAGCAAAGTTCTCCCTTTTATTTATTCTCGAATAAAAAGGACGATCAGAAAGGATAGCGGAGATAAAGTCTTTAATTTCATACCGAAGGCCCTCGCCGGCATATGGATAGAAGTACTTCTTATTCATGTTCTGGTCTTCATATCTTATCTCGAAATAGTCTGTTTTCCACCAAGGTGCAGGTACATATGCATACCCTTTTGTTCCTGAGACGACCATATTACCTTCTGTTTTAACGCCCAAACCCACCTGAAAAGACGCAATAGCAGCATCATAACGAAAGACTGCTTTCGTATATAGATCCACACCATTTTTCATCTTGGAGTAGAAATTAATATTACGGTAATCCACCCCTAACAACTTAAAGATTGGGAGAAGCGGGAAACAAGCATTCTCGCTCATACTTCCCCCATAAAAACGTTTGTCAAGTTTCTGGCTATTCTCATCCGTAAGCGTTGTCACAGACGCATTTACTTCCACTATTTCACCTATCACGCCTGATTTTAAGAGAGAAATAAGGTGATTGAAAGCTGGACAAAAAGCTGTTTTTAGTGCTACCATTAAGACAAGGTTTTTGTCTTCTGCGATCTTGTATAGTTCCTCTGCCTCTGCCCTTTTGAATACAAACGGAGTTTCACAAAGCACATGCTTACCAGCCAACAAAGCCTTCTTTGTATAATCAAAATGGGTAAAATGAGGCGATGCGATATACACAGCTGTACAATTCTGCAATAACTCCTCGAATGATGAAGATGCACTTTCAATCCCAAAATCATTACAGAATGATTCACATTCAGAATAATCCGGGTTATAAGCCGATGTTATCTCAATGCTGTTGACAAATCCTGATTCAGGAACAAATCTGCGCGCAATACTCCCCGTACCAACGACACCTACATGGACTACCGGGCGCTCTTGCCTCAATTGCGTACTTGAAATACCTTCAGTCCTAGGTAGATAAACAACTTGGCAAAACTCCTTGAGATAGTCAAAATACCCTGTCCAGTCAGAGCCGATCGCGAACACATCGACCCCATATTTTTGAATATCATCTATTTTTTGACCTTTATACTCCTCAATGACTATTTGGTCCGCCAATCCTGTCGCTCTTACAGCCTCTATCCTCTCCATCACATTATTGCAGGTATTCATCTTCCCCCTTTCAAGGTCAAAGTTGTCCGTTGTAACTCCAACAATAAGGTAATCACCCAAAGCCTTTGCTCTCTTCAGCAAATTATAATGACCTTGGTGGAAAAGGTCAAATGTACCGTATGTAATGACTTTCTTCATCGCCTATCCTTCAAACTCGTGAATGTGTTTTGCCAAGTCTGCCAATTCCTCATCGGATTGAAGTCCCATATGCGAAACACGATAAAAACCAGGGACAGATCCCGGCATTATATATGTGTCATACTTGTCAATCAAACCTTTAAATACCTTTCGACTAGAGTCATCCTTGGTTTGGAAACCGGTCACCGCATATGATGGGGTCTCTGCAGGCACTTCCCAACCATACTCTTCACACAACTGCCTAAAGAAAACGGCACGATGACGGACATCTTCAATGTTCTTCTTCTCTCCCCCTTCTGCCATCAATTGCTTCAAGCGGGCATTCAATTGCAGATACAAGATAGTGGCTGGGCTGAAAGGAGTCTGACCGCGCTTCAAATTTGAGAAGTTGTCATCGAAGTCCCAATAATAACCTTTATGGTTGAAACAATAACCATCAAGGTTCTTACTAAAGAACAAGATGGAAAGGCCAGGGGGAATGTTCAATCCCTTTTGGGTGCTCGTAACACATATATCAATCCCAAGCTCATCCATATTCAACTCTTCAGCAAGAAAAGTACTTATTACATCGACAACTAAAGAAACGTCATAGCGATGGCAGATATCGCTTATCTTCCTCAAATCGAACAATTGTCCTGTAGAAGTCTCATGATGCTGACACAAGAACACATCGGGTCTTTCTGCAGCGACTCTTTTCTCCAAGTCACAATAATCGATGTCCTTTGCAAATGGAACCACGTAATCCACTACAGGGACGGAGTAGTATTCACATAGCTGGAACCACCTATGGCCGAATGATCCTCCGTCAATTACGAATGCTTTGTTCTTGGTCGTAACATAATCCTCAACGACAGCACTCATCGCTCCTGTTCCTGAGCCTGTATAAATAATTGTCCTGCCTCCGGAACAATGAATCAGCTCAAGAAGCATTCGCTCGGATTCTTTATTGATTTGAGAAAACGCATCGGTACGCATATAGATAAAAGGCTGCGAACCGATGGCCATTATCGATTCATCAATATTACCAGGGAAAACAAAAGATTGCATAATGACTATTATCTAATTATTATTTCCAGAACCACTTATTAAGCAAGTTATTATGAGGTACCCGATTCTCTATGGGAGGCATAATCATATAATCTCCATAGAGATTCTTAAGTACACTGTCATAGCCGTCCATAATCATTACCTTTATATCATCAAAACTTACTTCAGAAAAGGAAGAAAGGGCATCAACAGGCATATACTCTGAATGCGCATTACCATCCAAGCATGTCAATTGGGACCAATGAGAAGTAGAACCCCATTGAAACTCTTTACCGCAATCAATCAATTCCTCTATATGCTTGCTTGCTTTATTCCCATTAAACGCTAAAATCTTTTTGAACAAAAGCTTAATAGTCGGAATGAAACGATAATCATAAATGCCCAAACTCTGCTTCGCCTGCCTGTCTATAACCGTCCTTTTCCATAATCTCTTCAGTTCATCAAAATGCCCTGAATAACTGGATTCATCATCTGAAACAGCATCTATCGGAAAGACATCAATCCACACTCCGACCTCTTGTGAGCACCATGGGACTTTCGACACACACAACGTATTACTGCCGTCAACGACTCTTGCATACGCAATCAGGCAACTGTTATCGTTCTCGTGGCATATCAATCTGAAGCTTTCAGACTTATATTCTTGACAGAAGCGAATATAGTCCGGACGCGGCATTATGATGTCAATATCATCATCCCACGGAATAAACCCATGATGACGGATTGCCCCTATTAATGTACCATACCCAACAGAATATGAGATATTATGAGAACGACAGAAAGAATGTACATCTTTCATTATCTCCTTTCCAACCGATTGTTGGTCTAACACAGACAGTTCAACCATCATTCTTTATCGTTTATTGCACCATGACGAGGAATCCTGTCTTCCTCTTTTGGAGGGACCATATAATCGCCATATTGTAGTGTAAGGCATTCATCATACTTAGCCATAACACAGAATCGGAATTTCTCAAATGAGTGTTCTAAAATACTGTCCATAATATCTGATGGATAGAGCCGGGCGAGGTCAGAATACTCTCCATTATAATTTGCCACAAAAGCCGACGGCCTATTATCCCCTATCTTAGAAACCCTGTTATACCATCTCTTTTTCCACTTGAGGGGGAACAGTCGACCTAAAAGATACGTCACAACTGAACACACCTTAAGAAGAAAAGAACCACGATTAATGGTGGGACGATTCTTAATCATTCCTTGCAACATTTTAATCATACCCATCTTGAAATGCCGGGACAATTTATTCTCCGGCACATTATCCAAAACAAGGATGTCCAATGTGGGAATAAACTTTTGAGCACTTTCGTTATCAGAACGATATCTCACACGATCCACCCATAAGGACTCCATTGATTCCTTCTCTATTCTCAAGGAATCAGAATTGGCTAACTTCCTAGACAACAAATCGTAGTTAATCCTGTCCACAAACACGTCCAAATCATCATCCCATGGAATGAAACCATTATGACGGATTGCTCCCAGTAAAGAGCCATACGCTAAACTGTACTTGACACCATTTGAAACGCAAAACTCATGGAATCGTTCCATAAGATCCAACAACTTAATCTGAGCCTCAAGAGTGCCGTACTTATTGTTCAGATCCATACACTATATGAATAGAGGGTCTCTCATTTATTTTAAACACGCATTCCTAATCCTGCCTATCATTAAACTATAAACAATAGCGAATAGACAGGACAACACCAAAAACAATAATACTATTAAAAAGACATTATCGATATACGGAATAACGCGATTAATTATGACACGGGCAATCGGATGACATACAAAAAGACAAGAAGAATAGACACCAATCCAACGAAACACTTCAGAGATAAAACGTATCCTCAAAACAAGCTTTCCCATGAACAAGAATGCAAAAACACTGACAATAGGAATAAAGACCCATGTGATAAAATGAAAATTCATAAAAACAGCAAAGAGGAGCAGCAAAATAGAAAGCAGGAGCTCCACTTGCCATGAAGTATTCATTCGATCTGTTTTTTTAATCCCACTAAACAAAAGACCTATTGCGAAAACAGGAAACCATCCTGTGATACAATGCCGGTAAATACTAAAGGCTTTAGGGACATTAAGTAGGCCTAAAATGAATAACCCAACTATAGAAAGAACACTGATAATCACCAAAGGCTCCCTTTTTAAGAGTTTCCTTGCCAAGAAAAAGAAGACATAGAACTGAAAAGTCAGCCCAAAATACCAATAAACCCCGGGAGAGCAATTAAGGTAAGGATACGCAAAATTAGTGAGAAAAGGGATATAGGAAAAGCGCTTGACGAAAGACACCCAGTCATGCTTAACAACATCCAGTCCCATAAAAAGCAACAAAGCAGGAAGAATCAGAATCAAAAGCTTTAAGTAATTCTTCTTTAGGCTGAAAGACTGATTCTCTGTCTTAAGATACTTTACTCCTAATCCATAACCTGTGAGAAACACAAAAACTGAAACACCTATCCAACCTGCAAAAGAGAAGCAATCAGCTAATAATCCTTTACCAGTTTTTATCGCATAAACAAAAGAGAGCCAACGCTCGGGAGAATATGACATTTCATTCTCCAACGGGTAGTTGAAAAAACCCGTATGCAACAAATTATGAAGCATGATCGGGATGATTGCAAGTCCCCGTAATATAGTAGAATTGTGTTTACTTAAAATGCTCTCTGAACTCATATCAAATTGAACAGTGCCAAATCAAAGACATACCCTTTATTCCTGTCCAAGAATAAACACATAGTTTGTCGTAGCACTACCGCCGATATTCAACATCATTCCATTCTTGGCACCTTCAATCTGGTACGACCCTGCCTTTCCCGTCACCTGTTTGTACAGATCAAGGAACATCCTGGTTCCTGAAGCCCCTACAGGATGACCACATCCAATTAACCCGCCAGACGGATTGATCGGCTTTGCGCCACGGAATGAGATAACTCCAGACTCGACTGCCTCAAACTCTCTTCCCGGCTCTGTGATGCCGAAAGCAGATATGGCAGCGTATTCACTTGATGAAAAGCAGTCATGTGTTTCAAAGACGTCAATACTATCTACTGTCAGCCCAGCCCTGGTATAGGCGTCAAGACAGGTCTGACGGGTCCAAGGAAGCACATAATCTGAATTCACATTTTCTGCTATTTTCTTGTCAAAAAGCAAGGGAGCCGTTCTATGTCCATAACCCTTTACGATAGGCTTATTCACAATCCCTTTCACTTTGACGTAAGCCTCTGAACAAAGAATCACAACAGCAGCACCATCAGTCACCTGTGAACAATCGGATACTCCAAGCAGACCTCCGACAAATGGATTGGATTCAGTACCTCTGTGAGTCGCTTCTTCCATGTCCATGAACCACTTGCGGGTCTGGGCTAGAGGATTACGCTTTGCATTCTCATAATTATTGACAGAGATGCGGGCCAATGCATTCATGTATCTATCCTGATCAAGGCTATACTTCTTTATTGTTGCATCTGCAAGTCGTCCGAATAGTTTAGGAAATGGAAGATCCACTCCTCGGCCTTCCTTCTCATAATATGCGGCGCGTCCGAGAATATCTCCCCCTATCTTTGAATCGACAGATTTCATAATCTCCCAGCCGACGACCACACATACATCGTACTCCCCCGATTTAATCTTTGTAATAGCCGCATCAAGAGCTACTGAGCCGGAAGCGCAAGCTGCCTCATAACGAGCAGACGGAACTCCATAAAAAGCCGGGCTGACCTCAGTGAGGAATGCTCCCAAATGACCCTGGCTAATATACTGCTCCGCAATGAAATTACCGACAAATGCAGCGACCCTATTCTGTTTATTCAAAGCTTTTAATTCATCGAATGAGAAACCGGCATCGATAAAGCCATCAGCAATTACCTCTTTCAGAAGAGCAATCATGTTTTTGCCCTCTTTCGTCCAATTCCTCTCAAAATCAGTCTGGGCACCGCCCAAAACAAACACTTTTTCCATAGCGCCCTTTATCCTATTTTGCCTTGAAGAATAACCTGTAATCGTACCGGCTCTTAATCTGTTCCGACATAATATGGTCTATGTCGACATTACATAGTATCTCCGGCTTCAGTCTATTCTTCATCAGCCCACCTAAATCGCAAACTCGTCCTAGAGCCTCCATAAGAGCGAAAGGTGGACACCAAGTGAATCCAGATGCCATTACATCATCTGCGACACTCAAGTCATACCCAACATGTTCTGCTGTATATAGAGAATAGACTAAATATCTAAGAAGGAAACGTAGACTGATGTCGGCTTCTTGAGATTTATTGTTTACCAATTCTTCAAAAGCACGGTCATAATCCCCTACCCTTAAACACTCTTTCATCTTTAACGCAAAAGGGAATCTATATTGGATTACATCACGATAGTTGCCTGTTTTAATGTCCCATACCAACATCCTTTTTTCTCCAGATATGCTTCTTATCAGTTTGTAAAGCCCTTGGCCAGACTTCCTTCCGAGGCTCCCTGATGCTATCAATTCCTCAACGAAACGAGGCAGAACAAACTTCTCATGGACGTAGTCAGATGTATTCTCGTAGATGTTGTCAACAATCGCCTTATGGACATCCAAACCGACGAAATCGGATGTTACAAGAGGAGGCATAGTACGCCCGGTAAATGGGCCCAACAACGAGTCGATGTAATCTATACCTCCATAATCTTGATACTCTTCAGCATACTGAAGCGCCTCATTCATGAAATAAAAACCGATCCTGTTCCCTAAAAAAGCAGGCAAATCCTTGCTCTCCGCTACAGTTCTGAACAATTTGCAGGTCAAATACTCTTTAAGAGCACGATACATCTGCATATCGCTACATGGCGATGCTGTCAGTTCACACAGTGTTAACTGATACGGAGGGTTGAACATATGAACTCCGAAAAACTGGGACCTAACACTTTCCGGATAACATTCGGCAAGCCTGGTAATCGACAGACCCGAAGAACCTGTACATGCAATACTACCCCTTTTAAGATACTGGCCGATCTGAGTATGCAAATCAATCTTTATCTCCAGATTCTCTGCCGCGCTCTCAAATACAAGATCGGATTCTGCGACACAATCTGACAACTTGGAATAGTCCACAGGGATAAGATTCCTAATGATACTATCGGCACGCACCGTCTTGCCCGCCCTAACAGATGCTAGTCTGGACTTCTCAACAGTTCTGCTGACCATATAGACCTTTGCATTCCCAAATGAAGCAAAGATGGCGGAGACATTAGTCCCCATGGTACCATTTGCTCCTACGACTGTGACTGTTTTTATTTCAAGCATAATTCAATTACTACAAACGATTGTGGTACTTGATCGGTACGGCAGGAATACCGACTGCTGTACAGAAAGGAGGTATTGGCTTAGTAACGACCGCTCCTGCACCAATAATAGATTGCTCTCCTATCGAGGTCTGATTAATTATCTTTACACCGGTGCCGCAGTACACACATTCCCCGACAGTAACTTCTCCAGAAATGTTGCAAGATGGCATAAAAGCAGAGTAATCCTTGATTATTACATCGTGGCCTACTGTGCAGCAAAGGTTCAGAACGACAAAATCTCCGAGATGGAAATCAGTAGTCAAAACACAGCCGGCGCAGATGATGCATCCTCGTCCAATGCTGCAATAATCCGATGATCCCATAACCACATTCGGGTGAATGATCGTCGGATATGAAACATTGGGATTCGTTATCCTTTCTACGATTTTTCTCTTAGTTAAAGGATTCCCGACCGAAACGGCCAGGCACAACTCGCTCTCCCACTTATTAATATCATCTGTCGAGCCTAATACGGGAAGGCCGTGGATCAGTTCTCCCTTTTCCTTTCCGTCATCAAAAAAACCAATAACCCGGAAAGAAGGAGACACAGCATTTATGTCATTGATAAGCGTAAGAACTTCTCGTCCAAAGCCGCCGACTCCAAAAACCGCAATATCTCTAATCATCAATTATGGCCATTAAAAGCCTCCATCGTTGCAGATGTGGCAGAATTAATATCCTTTCTCATAAGCACATTCTTTATGGTGATCAGTATAACTTTTATATCTGTCCACAAAGTGCAATGGTCAACATACCAAACATCAAGTTTGAATTTCTCCGCCCAGCTTATTGCATTTCGTCCATGGCATTGAGCCCATCCGGAAATCCCGGGACGGACTTCATGACGACGTCTCTGTTCTTCGTTATAAAGAGGTAAGTATTGTGGCAAAAGAGGCCTAGGTCCGATGAGTGACATATCTCCTTTCAGAACGTTTATAAGCTGAGGAAGCTCATCAATCGACGTCGACCGGACAAAACGCCCGACCTTTGTCAGTCTAAATTCATCAGGGAGCAGATTACCATCAGCATCTTTTTCATCTGTCATCGTCTTGAATTTAATGACTTTGAAAAGCCTTTCATCTTTTCCCGGGCGTTCCTGAAGGAAGAAGGCACCAGCACCTTTGTTGGCAATAGAAAGCCATATCCATATGATTATCAAAAACCAACCGACACAAATCAATGCGACGACACTGATAATCAGGTCAAAAAAACGCTTGAAAAAGTGTTTGTACATTATATTGGAAATGCTTCATTATTTGAGCATAGGTATGCTCGACCAGGTAGTTCTGAGTCATGAATTCATAACCCCTTTGTCCCATTGCAATTATGTCTGAGTCCAGCATTCTGTTAACACACGAAACAAAGGATGAAACTTCATTGCTCTCGCACCAATACCCGTAGCCATTCTCTTCCGCAATTCGTCCTATATCAGTATTCGGATCCGTGGCGGCGATTATTGGCATTTTATTTTCAAGGTACGATAATAACCGCGACGGATAGTTAGGAATAGTAAACCGATGGTCAAGGAATATAAGTCCAACATCACAAGCCCGGACAAGTTCATCATACTCATTCTTCGGAAGACCATCCATTACAGTAACTGCTACGGGATTGGTACAAGTATACCAATTCTTTAGCCTTTGGAGTTCCGTGCCAGATCCTATAACCAGAAAATGGCAGTCATTCCGAACAGAGGAGGCCGTCAGACATTCTATCAAGAAGTCTATTCCCTGAGGTTTACCCAGATTACCGCCATAAATGAAAACCGGGCGGTCAACTGGAAGACCATATTTCCTTCGGACAGCTATACGGTCAATCGAAGTTTGAGTCTTTAGCTCTATACTATTGGGGGCGACTTCAACGCTTTCCGGGCCAATCTCTGGGTTATGCCTCAAAAGATAACTGACATTCGCCGGACTCATACATCCAATATGATCTGAGAGACGATAGAGTCTCCTTTCCTTTCTGCGAAAGAAGCGATAGAGTATCCCCTTCAATCCTGATTTATCCATCAGTCCGATATCCACTGCATTCTGAGGAAAAATATCTTTCAATAAAAGATATGTCTTCGCTCGAGGATTCTTGTTCTTTATGGATTGTATCACTTTCGAGAAAGTAACAGGAGGAGTGGAGTACAATACTAAATCAAAACGATCATTAGGGAGGAAACGATTGACCGCCAGTTTAAACTGAGTATCGACCAAAATCTGTCCGATCCCTTTTTCTATGACGTTTGTCTTTTGAAGATTCAGAGTCCGGACGCCAAGTATCTGAACACCATCCTGATACGATAAACCTGATGGCTCCCCCATACGTCTTTCTCTTGGACTAACAATCGTAACACGATGCCCCTCATCACGGAATTTTCGGAGGAGATCGTGATAAATACCTCTCTCTTCAACGCCCGAAATACGAGCCATTGTAAGGAATACAATATTCACTAATACAGACTGTCTATGATGTTATTCCCTCTATAAATCGCCTCAAAAACTTAATCAATGACTATGTACTTGTTGTATGCCTCTTCTCAGCAATACCTAATAAGACAAAATTATACAGAGTTACTGTACCTGGTCCAAATGGGAACGTAGGCTCAGCAAGCGAGATTAGAAAAGGTATAAGAAGACAAACATAACAGAAACACTCGCGGCTATATGCATTATTACATCTAAAAGATCTTGTCAGTGACACAAACAAAATGATGAAATAATAAACAATCAGCGGCCAGAAAAACAAAAAACCATAGTGGTATAATTTTAAAAGAATATAGTTATGGACCCAGCTGATATGGTTCAAACCTCTAATATTACCTAGCATCGGGTGCGTAGAAAGGTATGAAAGTGCGTCCAGATAAGTATCAATTCGCCCAGAAGTAAAATCCTCAGCTTGAGTGCCAGAAGAAAAACTTCTTTCCAAGTAAGAGAAAATGCTAGGTACCGATAATGATACTATAAGGAAAAGAAAACCAATAATGATTATTCTAGTTAAGTTACGACCCCTATCCAACAAATAAAAGTAATACATTCCCACCATAAACAAGGCGACTACTGCCATCCTCGCGCGAATAGTAACGACTAAAACAAAAGACAAAAAAGCCAGGACCAATGCAGTATTCCTCTGCCATCTCTTTTCTAAAACCAGATACAAATAGAACAAAGAAAAAGTCGAAGTGGCCAATAAGGCACCTAGAGAATTCTTGCTGTCGGCCAAATATACGTTAGCAATACGGAATCCTCCGATATTCACCAATACCTGCATCAACCCGGAATACACCGTCGTCAAACTAAACACTATCAGCAACACAAAGAATCCTTTATCATCCTCCCAATAATCGTATCCGATCATAATAGATCCTAAAACCATCGTCAATGTTCTCAGATCGCTTATCATTCCTCTATTATAAAAGAACGTCATTATGAATAGAGCGAAGAAAGCTATAATCCCGATCCATATGATACATTTTCGAACAAGCTTAGATTGCCTTAAAGTTATTATACTGACCGACATCACAAAGACTAAAAAGAACAAAAGCAGTATATAACGGGATAATACCGACCCGCTTTCATATCCGGCCAACCGACTGATGCGAACCAATGTAGGATGGTATGAGATAGCGGATAAAAATAGAAGCAGACACAATAAAATATCTCTTATCCTCTTATAGACGATCTTTATAGTAGTCATATCAAACAATCATTATTAATTTCAATGGCCCCATTTCAACATTAACTGAGATACCTCCTTCTTAAAAGAAGACATATCGTCATAAACCTCCTTTAGGAAACAATCACAGTTAGTTTCAAAGGCCTTCCAATCGATACTCTTCCAATACAACTCTATATCATCATATAAAGATTCCGTTTTATCTATCACTAGTCCTAATCCATATTTATTAACAATTTCGGCCTGAAAGCTTCCGCTACTTACAATCATTGGTTTTCTGAGTCGGGCAGAAAGATAAAGACGATTTGTCATCAGCGTATCACTGTTGATATCATGAGGTAGAACAATATTCATTATGTCGCAACGGCGAACGAACTTATCTTCATCTTCCTTATTATAGCGTCCATAAAACCTGACATTCTCTACATGCATGCTCTCACAATGCTTCTTCAAATCTGGAATAGCATGACCATCACCGACAAACACGAGTTGAATCCCCTGTCTATTCGCCAAAGAATCTATTACCTTTTTGTTTGCTGATGCACTCCTTATTGAGCCAATGGTTAACACTTCCTTACATTCATTCTTTCCGTAATCGCTATCTATAGAAGACAGTTTTGGACTATTCAGGCTAATATTGTGACAGACAACATAATCAAACTGATCTGGCAACCACCTCTTAAAACCAGATGAAGAAATGACATTTATCGCTGAATTACATAATAGACGTTTTATTATTCTAATTGCAAATGCATTATCTATCAAAGGAGAATAATCCCTGATATCAAAAACATATTTTCCTTTGTATTTCCTTCTCAAATATGGTTCGAATAGAATCGAATCTGCAATCGTATATGTAAATATCAAGCTATATTGCTTCTCCCTAATCTTTCTTCTCGTAAACCGATAAAAGGAATAAACCTCCAATAGCTTTTTTACCGGGGAGTAATTATCTCTAGTAGGATGCTGATAGATAATATAATTCTTTGGCAAAACGACATCTTCACCTTTTCGGTTCCAACACACGATATCATACTCAGCAGAGCATTCATCTGCAATTGACAGATAATTGCTGACATATGGCAGATAATCTGGCAGTGCGGGTAAAATGAAGAGTAGTTTTTTCATTTCTTATATACTGAATAATACCAATACTAAAGCTTAACACTCGAAAGAGGGATATTATGACTTAAATCAATAAACAATTTCCCATGAGGTCCTTCACCGGATCGTTCATTCTCAGGAGGAGGTGTCATATAATCACCATACATATAGGTTAAATACTCATTGTAATGTAGCGGGACACGTACACTGATGTCTTCAAAAGGCATCATTATAAACTCCTCAAACCACTCTCTTGGGAACATATACATTCCCGCCTCAGTATAACTGACATATCTATCGCCATCCTCATCATTCCAGGTTCTTTCCATTGCTAACAATCTGTTCAGCAATTTCTTTCGGCTATTGAACAACAAGAGAATCTTTGCCGGAATGACTTTTAATGTATCGCTTTTTCGATGTACAAAATCATAAATAACGCCTGAAAACGAAACACTTGAGATCTTTGCCCTATACAATGAGAATGCGTCTCGGAACTTCCTCCATTTCTTACTGAACGACATCATTCCGGAAGATGTCAAGTCTAAAGGGAAGATATCCACATAGCATCCCACATTAAAAGGATATCGTCTCTCTTGCCAAACAGTAGTATTCATATCCATAATCTTACCAAAGGCATATGGATAACCTGGATCATTAAGATAGACGAAGCGATAACCATCCTCAATCATTTCATCCCTTATAGATATCAGCTTGTTGTAATCAGATCTAGGCATATATATGTCAATATCATCATCCCATGGTATGATACCTTTATGACGTACAGCTCCAATTGCGGAGCCGCAAGCGATAAACCATTTTAAGTCGTTCTTATCAAAAAAAGAGATGCAAAACTTCAGTACATTCAGTATCTTCTCACGATACAATGCCTTAAGACTATCGTCCATATCACTTCTTAACCCCTATTTTATGACACTTATTTATCAGGTTACGTCTAAACCTTTTCAGTCGAATAATACCATACTCTCTCTCAAGTTTTCGATTTGGTGCCATGTCAATGCTATTGTAGACAAAGCGAATATCGGAACGCTCTATTATACTCTTACACTCCGCTTCAGTAAGATAGCCCAACAAATAGTCATCAATACACATCCTTTCATTAACAAAGGTCGCTTCTGTCGAAACTTCTTTAGGATAGCTGGAGATACTCTCGCCAATTAGTGAACGGACAAAAATTGCGGGTAAATTTACCCCCATTGCAGTATATGAGTACCCAGAGCCACCGAAACGTAGATTTATTTCCCCAAAATAAAACCGGTCATTACTCTCATAAAAATCAATATCAAACAATCCGTAAAAGCCTATCTGTCTTACTACTTCTTTAAACTTCTCAAGTAGGGGTTCAAAGCCATCATTTGGTCTAATCTTTCCCTCCCGTGCAATTCCGAAGTGGCTACGACTATTAACGATAAACTCTATCACGCCAGGAATAAAAACACTGCTACCATCAGAGAATCCCACTACTGCATACTCCTTATCAATATGCTTATAGTCCTCAATCAACACCTCCGTATCAAACCTCTGGGCGACTTTATCTAATAGTCTACGAAGCGCAGCCTCATCATCACATCGTCTCAAAAACTGCTTTCCACCACTAATCGTTGCCAAGGCTTTTGTAAAGCAGGGATATTCAACACCTGACGGAAAGGAATAATGTTTATCCTTAACCGTTACTATCCGTCCTTCGGCAACATTCAACCCCAGTCTTTTTGCGAGTTCCTTCTGGACAGTTTTATCCATCCAATGCTCGACCATGCCAGCTTTATTCCTAATATTTGGACATAGGAACCAATCTTTGAGCCGATCGAGATTATTATCAATCACTGCAGCAGAAAAGTCGCTGTCCGGAATTAAAATTACTTTCTGATCATTATCCGTGCATTTATTTAGAAGCAATTGAATCAGCCCCTCCCCATCCGTGACATTACAGAACAAGACCCGGTTGACATACTTGCTGCAACAATCTATTGGTTTCCCTCCGTTACCACGGATGAATCTCCCGATAGGGCCGTTAAAGACCATAGCTATGACTGTAATCTCGCAATCCAGTTCAGCAAGAGAGCGAATAATGCCGAGTCTGGAAGTATACCCATGACCGATTATGACGACTTTAGTTTTCATATTTCATTTTGGCGAATACTCTTATTACTCTCAAGAAACTGATAAACATAGGATTCTAATCCTTCAATTACAGTTTCACGGTTTTGCTCTGAACGTAATGTATGTAATACAAAAAGAAGGTCCTTTGTCGCATAAGAATACAACCATTTTTCATACAAACCAGGGAATAACCTTCCAAATCCTCTCATTATCATAGAGGGACTCTTAAATGCGTTCAAATAGAGTTTTAACTCCGACAGGCAGAATCGGCTAAACTCATTCACGACAAAACGTTCATCCAGAGCTTCTTTTGAACGTTTATCGAAAGAAGAAAAATCTTGACGATCCGAATATCTTACAAATAGATTATTCTCTGAGCACACAAAATGCTTATTAATCTGCACATGTCGGTCTCTAATAACCAATTCCAATAACAAGCCACTATCTGTCAAGCCTGGTGCGAAATTCTTTAGCAGGAAATCACCTTGACCATATAACAGATATGATCCATTATAATCTTCTTCACATCCCACACAATGGGTATGCTGAGACAATACCATATCGGCACCATTATCGGCCATACGATGGAAACGTTTGCGTGTCTCTGGAGAAGGATATCTGAATTTTTCAATCCCACCATGATAAATCACAATTAAATAATCGCATTGTGCCTTGACTTCCTGAAGCTCTTTACACACAACATATTCATCATATAACCAAACTCCAGCCTTTTCTGGTGTCGGTATATTGTACATTGTCTCACTCACATTATAAATCCCGATCTTCATTCCACCCACATCGCGAGTAAAAAAATGAGCGATATCATCTTGATTCTTGCCTGCACCTATATAACTTATACCAGCATCATTAAGTACCTTCATTGAATCAAGGACACCTTGATGACCACCATCGGTTATATGGTTATTTGCCAACATACAATAATCAAAACCAAGGGCTTTATATGCAGAAACTGCTTTTGAAGTAGCGACTTTAATTGGTCCTGTCTTAACACATCTGTCAGCTTGATCAGATAAAGATCCTTCAAGATTGCATATTCTTAAATCCGAACCAGCAAACAATTGCTCAATTCTCTCGCCAAACAAAGAATCGATATCACCTTTACAGAAATAATGTATATTATTGCTTGTCGGAAACAAATCTCCAACAATTATGATTGCCCCATCTTTAAAAGGACGCATATCTCAAACCCTAATGGAAAACTATCAATGCTTCAATACTGACAACGTCAAAGCTAAGACTTTACTATAATAAAACCTGATAGTGCAGTGTAACTTGGAAAAGGGGCAAACATTTAACCATTTTGCCATCATAACACAAAAATGATCCTTAGATCTAGCTTGAAAAAAGCGAACACGCCTATAACCACCTCGCAAGGAGATTCGCTGCATATGAATATTCTTACTATGAGTATCTAGAACAATAATATCAAGGCCAATCTTTCGAGTATAATCCTCGCAAGCGGTATTTAGCGACTTATATATCCCCAAGCCCCTATATGGTGAGAGGATACTGCCAAAGCAAGCATAAGCAAATATACCCTTTGCAAACCAGTGCTTCCCTTCTTTACGTATTATTCCTAATGTTCCTACCAACTTCTCGCCATCCATTGCGACAAATAACTCTCCAACACCATCAAATAAATCAGCAATTTTATCAGCAGTCCACTGATGATGTGTCATAATAATCCCGTTCTCCCGATTAGAAGCATGGGCTTCAATCAGGCAGTTTCTTACTTCTTCCCATGTAACAAAGGAAGGTTTAGGCATTATCTTTATATGACTATTAATCATAAAAAAACTAAAACCAAGTATTTGGCCTATGCCAAAGCTCGCGGATAATTCTTTCCGTGTATTTACCCATCCCTGAGCAAAACGCTGATTGACTAAGACCAGGATTCGTATTGAACTCAATCAAAACAGGCTCTCCATTATCTTGAATAGCGACATCCCAACCAACAATGTTAAAGAATGGAAGCATCAGGTGAAGACGCTTCACCATATCAATTGCTTTATCATAGGATGGCAACTCATATCCTTCCAAGATAACCCCGCTATCTGTTTTAATAATATTATCCTTACTGAATCCGCCAAATGCGACTTTCCCTAAACGGCCATCTTCTGAGATTGTAGTACTAATACCACCGGCGCACTGATTATCAACGACAGATCCAGCTCGTCCGATTCTAACTACTGAATACACTATTAGGACCTCCATTCCAGAACGATAAGACAAAATACGCATTGTATTCACAGATGATGGATTCAACGCTGCCATCCGAACGTGTTGGTGAACACATTCCTGAATGAGGAAATCCTTCTTATAATCCTTAAATAACTGTGTTATTGTTTTCCCATTTAAATCTGTAACTCCATTATTTGCATTGAACAATTGTACCCCATGCCCTTCTGACTCTCTAGAAGGCTTGATTATCACATTCTCTAAATTGCCACATAAATCAATGGCTTCAGTCTCAGAAACAGGCTTCCCTTCATAATAATAATACCCATTCATGTTCTTCAGAACAGAATGGACAATGTTTTCCCCAGGAAACAGGAAATCGCACATATTCTTATCACCAAAAGCACCTTGAAGTCGATGAATGTTTGCCCTAGGGACTAATTCCACATGATAGAAATTATTGGGTACATACTCCTTTGCAAACACACCCGTTCGTGAATAAAAATACTCATGGCAGTAAAGTGGAATCTTTCGACCGATCATACTTATATAGAAGTCTTGAACTTCTTTCTTCTGCTCTTTCGTCAGTTTACGATGATGCTCTAGATCTTTAAAGTTCTTTGTAATGCGAACTCTCCATTTTCTAAGTTCGCGCTTCTTTGAAATGCTTTTTTTTATTGCTGTTAACATAGATAAATTCGCGAATAACACTTTAAAATGTCTAGTGAAAAACGAACAATTCAAATGTAATTCTAGACTCCTATTTGCCTATAACCTTTTTAACACAATGCTTCAAATGCCCAACTATTTGAGAAGATTTGCGGGATCTCAAATACTTTTTATACATTTTTATAGTCCCAGGTGGGATAATCCCTCTTAGATCTGCCAGTCTATATATCTCTCTAGCGAAAACAGCATTGTCATCTTTTTCATCCCCATCCTTTGCCTTAAGAATATGGAAGAATGCTTCATCACGATGGTTCTTATAGTACTCGATGTTAAAAGCCCCTTCGTATAAATCTAACTTACCCAATACATCTAAGGTCACTAAAGTCCTTAAGCATTTTGAACACTTTCCACAATTATTAAAGCAGAAACACACGTCAAGATACTTCTGTGCTATTCTATCATCTGCAATTGCAGCTGTTTTCTCTATACGCGTGACATAATCTGAAAGGATAAACGAAAGTGATTCAGTACTAAAACAATTACAGAGAAGCTGTTCGTAATGCTCCGAACCTTCTGTGAGATTAAGATCAAAAAAACCTGGCCATCCTCCAGAAGAATTATAGTAAACAGAAAACAATCCCTGCAATGAAAGGGCCATAGCACAGTTGCGATACACTCCTGTATGGCCATAAGCCCCTCTATAGTAATCAGAGTCAAGGTTTGACTTTACATAAACAAAAGGCAAACCTGAAGCATAAGCGACTTGTCTTGCGTTCTCTCTTTTTTCCTCTGACATTCTATCAGTAGTATCATAAAACTCTTTTAGAGTATACTCTTTTTTTTCTGAACGATTAGGATGAAAGATCGCCCCCATATTGAAGTAGGTTAAATGTGTAAGGCGATACCTCTTAGGGACACTATCTCGAATATACTCACTTAATGAATAAAAGCTGTCTACCCCACATGACATTCCAGTTCCGACAGCGCCGATATTCGAATATGGTATTTCTGTAGTTGGTCCTACTACCTTTATCCTGCGACGGCCATTTTCAATATTACAAAGTGCTGGGATCAAATATCTGTTGACTTGAAAAGACATCCTTTCAGATATTGGAGCTTTATGCACAATATCAGAACCTGTTATCATTGCATACCAAAGCATCGCGACTACAAATGCGTCAGATCTCTCATAACATAGATAATCCTCGTACTCAATTGGAACTGCGAACCACAAGCCACTGTCTTCTTGACTCCATTCTATAGGAGGATAGTTCTCTGATGTACGCCAGTGAACTTTTTTAATCACTTTGGATGCTGCCAAGTATGCCGATGATGTGTCATCCGAAATAGACACCCCAGCTTTGAGGTAGGCGAATTCGCCATTGCGATATACATACGGTCTTTCTATAGTAATCATTTTTCTTTATCACCCCTTAATTGCTAAACTAATATCCTCTACAGAGACGTTTTCCTTTCCCAACAGATACTGGATAGTGCGAGACTTAGAAAGTAAGTCTTTATTAAGCAAGGCAGATGTTAATGAGATTATTGCATCCATAATCGACGTATCAACCCCAACAATCTTTCCAATTGAAACAAACAGACCTAACCCCATCGGAACATCCTCATTCAAATAACGATGATTTATGAAAGACGGACCTTTGTTACTTGACTCAGCAAATGACCTAAAAACTGACATCGCATCGATGTTCAAGTTCTCTTCATTTCTCCACTTGGCAGCCTCAAAGTAATCCAGGGAATCGCATCCAAATGCATTGAGAACTCTGTTCTTCTGCACATCAAATGCCTTGATTACATTAATAACCGACTCTGTAAAAGCTTCCCTATACATCCAAAACTCCCCCTTACTATACTCTATCCGAGAAGCAGAGAAAAGGATTCCTATTGGATGAACGATCATATTTGGATTATGTAAAGCAGATTCCAATACATGACGTCGGACATACCTTGTGTTAGGAAGATATTGGGATAGAATGCCTACCACATCATTAGCTTTGCTTGAAGGTAAGGTTGAAATAGCATTTCTTGGATTGTAGAATGTTATTCTAACATACATGGCATCCATTATGCGGCCATTATATGCCGTTGTTTCCCATTCGCTATAGATAACATTCCTATCAATGTACTTTTTAAAAATGAAACTACCCATATATCCTGGTACCAAGATAATAATCTGACCATCACGAACATATGGAGCTATCTTCCTTGCTACAAAATCATGCTGACTAGTAGTTGTCATTACCATTAGGATATCGCCAAATCCTATTGCTTTTTCCACATCACGAGTAATAAATGCGGGGCGGACAAAGAAACGATTACCTCCATTTGTTTCATCTTTTACATTATACCCACCTTCTCGTTGTATAACATGAAAAAAATCATCATTGAAAGTACTTGATGTTTTAAGAAGGCACACTTCTGCTCCAGTTTCGATTAACTTTGCCGCGTGAATTAATCCGGAATTCCCGCACCCTATTATTGTAAATCTCATAGTATTAAACATTAATGCTTATGATCCCAAAAACGGAATCGTGATGGAATAATTGAAATAGAATAAGTGTAGGCCTCTGGCTTAAAAAGAAGAGACCACCCCATATAAATAATAATACAAATTATTATTCTAATTAGCCCATCAGGATATAGGCTCAGATTGAATAACTTAGAGCAAACCAG